>JAEEGH010000531.1_pt1 | contig 139560 bp, 112 predicted proteins | sample 9134181 | NCBI WGS metagenome assembly JAEEGH01 (sample SAMN16246544, study PRJNA631951) | gut metagenome | biome: gut microbiome; feature: rumen; material: DP-attached | host: Bos | place: Iran: Karaj | collected 2018-10
TGGCTGTCGGATGTGTATTCGGTTTTTGAATCAGATTTTGTTTCCTGTTCTTTTGATTCCGGTTTCTGCTCTGATTTTTCGACAGTCTGGCTGTCGGATGCAGGTTCGGTCTTTGAATCAGAATTTGTTTCCTGTTCTTTTGATTCCGGTTTCTGCTCTGATTTTTCGACAGTCTGGCTGTCGGATGCAGGTTCGGTCTTTGAATCAGGTTTAGTTTCCTGCTTCTTTGATTCAGGATCCTGTTCAGTTTTTGTGTCTGATTGATTTTTATCATATGTGGCAGATTTTGAATAATTCTTCTCTGAATTAATGTTTATTTCTGTTTTGCTTGAAACCTCGTCTGTTTTATTTATTTCCGCCGATTCGGATGTTTCAATATTTTGGTTACCGGTTTTTGATTGGATATCCTGCATATTGGAATTCTGCTGTGAACCCTGCAATTTTTCCTGTTTTACGGATTCATCTGTAACATTTATATTACTGTTGACGGGAGTGTCATCACTTGTGTTCGTTATTGTCTCTGCTGAGGTTCCCGTTGATTCAATTGCTGAAGGCATGTATGTAGACAGGATTTTATTTGAATTGTTAATGTAGGTTTGAGGCAATGCAGGTTCCTGTGATGGTGTTACAAATGGCTGATCGCCGTTCGTTTGAGCAGAGGCTGGATTATTACAAAGGAATGAAGATAGTATCACAGTGATCAGAGCACAGGTTTTCTTCTGCATAAGTATATCCTTTTTCAATGATTGCTTCAGTGCCTCTAAAGAGAACTTCAGTCAATTTATTGGCTCTGTTCGGGAATAGTATGGATCTACTCTGGTAAGTTTTCCGGAAGATAGCACCGGACGTCCGTTCTATCCATCATTATACAACTCAACATCCCGTTGTTGACATTGAACTGTTTCTAAATCTTGATGTTATCGTTATTTTAAGGTTTTCAGAGGTGTCATTTGTGGTTTAGCCTGTCTTGTACAGAGTATTCGTGGTGTAGCAGAAAATTTTACAGATTCGGTTAACCGATGAATACAGCCATGTGCAGATATGCCGAAAGTATGTATCCCGCTGCGGCTAAAAAGTCACTGCTTGCATTTCGTGCCTGTAATTGATCACGGTGCTGTAAGCTGGTTGAGGAAAGCAACAGTTTGGCAATGGACTGTCGCTGAAACAGTTTTTTGCTGTTCAGATTGTACATAAAGTTCTAACTTCAATCAGTATTCATTGTATCGTTTTCCTGTTTAATAATTTTTTTTGGGGAAATATTTTGATGTAGGTGTTTGATATTGTCTTGTTAGTCAAATTGCTTTTTTTACAAATGATGTGTATTTTATCTTTTATGATATTTTTGGTGCAGGATAAAAATGTTTCCAATTATGCTAACCATATGACACATATTTAATTACATTTCATATACGGGGCCTTGTTTATGGATGCTGAATTTTCTGCTGATCGCAATCCGATTCTTAATTCTCCAGAAGATATTAACATAGAACTGATTAATAGAATTCTGACAAGTGATCTTGATACACTGACAATAAATTATGAATTCACGAGAAAACGCGGGCATGGAGAAAAATTATCTGAATGGGAGAATTTTCGCAATCATGCCAATCCATTTCTTCGGGCTGACAGTTTTTATTCCAGTGAGAGAATTCGAAGACTTGATTTTAAAATTATTTTTACCTCTGCAGTTACATCTCTCAGTTTTGCTTTTGAAGGGATCAGAAATCTTGAATATGTAAGTGTGAAAAATGAATCTTCAGTGACAGACATGAGTTCTATGTTTGAAGGTAGCGGAGTGAAGGAGATCGGTTGTCCGGAGGAAATGAAAACTGAATCAGTGACAGATATGTCATTCATGTTTGCCAATTGTCCGGATTTTAACGGGGATATCAGCTGCTGGGATACATCTCATGTGATAAATATGGCAAAAATGTTTTATGGAGCACGAGCATTTGACAGAGCCGTTGGAGAGTGGAATGTATCCAGGGTTAGAAGTATGGTGGATATGTTTAATGGCGCAGAAAGTTTCAATCATCCTCTTGAAAAGTGGGATGTTTCCAGTGTTATTAACATGAAAGGAATGTTTTACGGGGCTAAAAACTTCAACAAGCCGCTTGAAAAATGGAATGTTTCCAAAGTTACCAATATGTCGTTAATGTTCTGTAGAGCATTCTGTTTCAATCAGCCTCTGGAGAAATGGGATGTTTCTAAAGTTAGAAAGATGAAAGAGATGTTTTACGAGGTTTATAACTTCAATCAGCCGCTGGAAAAGTGGAATGTATCCGGAGTCACTGACATGTCAGAAATGTTTTTTTATGCGGAAAATTTCAATCAGGCGCTTGAAAAATGGGACGTTTCAAAAGTAACAGATATGACAAGGATGTTCTGTTTAGCTAAAAATTTTAACCAGCCGCTGGAGAAATGGAATGTATCCAGAGTTACCGGAATGTCAGGAATGTTTAGTGGAGCAACAAGTTTCAATCACTCTTTGGAAAATTGGGATGTCTCCGGAGTAACCAATATGTCCCATATGTTTCATGATGCTGAAAATTTTAATCAATCCATTGAGAAATGGGATGTTTCCAGAGTAACAGATTTGTCAAGAATGTTTCAGAATGCAGGAAATTTTAATCAGCCGCTTGAAAAATGGAATGTTTCCCAGGTTAGATATATGGAAGGATTGTTTTTGAATGCAAAAAGTTTCAATCAGCCGCTTGAGAAATGGAATGTTTCAAGTGTTTTCAACATGTCTGAAATGTTTTGTAACGCAGAAAAATTCAATCAGTCTCTGGAGAAATGGAATGTTTCAATGGTTGCTGATATGCACGGTATGTTTCGCGGTGCCGCCAGTTTTAACCAGCCGGTAGGAGCATGGAATGTGGAGGAGGTAGATAATTTTGAAGAAATGTTCAGGGATGCATTTGCCTTCAACCAGAGTTTATCGAACTGGCATTTCCGCTGTGAAATCGAACTCAGTGATGAAAGTTGCCATCGGCCAAATACCGATCGTATGTTTCTGGGAGCCGTTTCCTATAATCAGGATATGAACGGGTGGGAAATAGATTATTCCAGCGATTTTTTATCCGGAGCTGTATCATTTTCCCGTGATAACTGCAGATGGTGGTTTGATATGCAGGGCTAATGCTTAAGCTTTCTTTGTAAAAAAAAGCGACCGGGAGGGTCGCTTTTTTCCTTGTTGAATGATAGTTGTTTATCGGGAGGCTTAGCCTTCATTTGAAGTTTTTCTCTGGTTTTCCATGGCTTTGCGTCGCACCATTTCTTCATATACCTTTTGCTCGGTTTCCAGAATTTCCTCCTCCTTAAGTTCCTTTTTTAACTTTGCCATGAATGCTGCAGTCTGTTTGTTCTGATGTCCGATCATTTCAGCAAGCTTAAGGTAGTAGTATTTTTCAGCAGGGGTGAGAAGATCCTCTCGCCCGCTTTGATTTTTATCAAGAATGTATCTGCTGATGATAAGATCAAGTGCCAGATCCCTTTCCTCATGGAGGGCTTTTTTAAGGTAATCCAGACCTTTCGGATAATTTTTTTCAGCAGCCTTGTCGGCATAGATGCTGCCCATTCTGAAAAGCATAGCAGGATCCGGTTTTTCTATGTGCTTCATTGCCTCTTCATACCACATGGCTGCGGTTTCATAATCTGGTTTACTGAAGAAAACAGTGCCGCTGTATGCAAGACCGGCGTACAGCATTTCCGCATCCGGATTTTCGCGCAGCAGCAGCATATCCGCGATCTCCTTCATTTTTACAAGGGATTCCCTGGTGTTTTTCTGGTAGAGAATATTTGTTTTCAGTTTTAGAAACAGGTAGTCGTCATTTTCGCTCATTTCATTCTGGTATTTAGCCGGTATGTCGTTGACGATATTTAAAACCGCCTGATGATCCTCCGCATTTTTGGAATCAAGAATATCCTTCCAGATTTTAAAATATTCCTCTTTTCCACCGTTTTGAATGTCGAGCAGAAGTGTGGCAAATTTTCCGGCGGCCTTTGGATTTTTGCTGACCGGAGGATCCTGCGGTGCTTTTCCTGTCAGCAGTTTTCTGATTACTGATGAAGCCAGAGCTATGTCCTCATAGCTGCTTATTTTCTGTGCCAGAAGATCATGCGCCGCTTTCTCGTTTACCGGTGTGCCGATTCCCCTGTTGTGACAGTACGCCAGCATTTCAAGTCCGTATTCAGGATTTTCTTCTGCAAAAATTTTTGCAAGGCTGAAGAATTCGTTGTTGATCCTGTTTTTGAACTCCGGTTTCTGGAGTATCTTCATAAGGTGGTGGAAAGACTTGTTGTCATGCTGGGCGGCACCGCGCCGGTAGTATTGAATTGCTGCTTCCAGATTCGGCTGATCCTTCAGGATCTCGTGTATGGTCTCGTCAATCTGATCTGAAGGGGCAAGGGGCTGAGCTATTGTGTATTCGTCCTCAAGCGCCTCGCCCATATATCCGTAGGCTTCCGGCATATTAAGATCCAGAGCCTTTTTTATCCATTTAAGATAATTTTCCGAGTCGTCTGTCTCGCGGTAGATCTCGATAAGATTTCTTATTGCCAGCGGGTTTTCTTTTTCTGCACCGAGGGTGAAGAGCTGTATTATTCGTTCAATTTTCTCATATTCATCCCCGTCCAGTTCTATGCGGCCGTCACGGTACATCTGGGCGATCAGAGTGCAGCTCAGGGGTTCATTAATTTTTTCCCCCCTTTTGAGATATTCTGTTGCTTCATCATATCTGTCTGTTTCCAGCATATGGAGAGCATATTTTCCTATAGCCTCCGGATATCCGCGATCTGCGGATAATTTCAGGTAATGGACACTTTTGTCAAAATCCTCGGTAAAACCGTATTCTCCCGTTCTGTAGTTTTGGCTCATTATGTAAAGAGCTGCCGGGTGCCCGGTTTCTGCGGCACTGCGCAGAAAATGCACGGCCTTTTCCCTGTCCTTTTTTATCAGATAGACTGTACTTCCTTCGCTGTAGGCCTTGTAAAGCGTGTATGTTGCAATGGATGAGCCGTTGGCCGCCGCCTTCTCAAGAAGCTGCGAGGCCAGCAGGGTGTTGGGTTCCATTATTCCGCTGATGCCGTCGCGGAAAATATTTGAAAGCAGGTACTGGCAGTTTTCATTGTTATGGTTGGAGCATTCCTTGAGATAAGGATATGCAAGATCATTTCTTCCTTTTGATACGTACAGCGCCGCAAGTCCCGCGGTGGCACGCATGTTACCCTCGGCGGAGGCAATTTTACAGTTTTCTATTGCCTCATTGCCGAGATCTCCTTCGGAAAGAGCATTGTCGCATCTGGCAACGGACAGCTTTATGTTTTCCTGATCAAGATAGTAGATGCCGCCGACGGTTCCCGCCGCTAAAAGTGCCAGAACGCAGATTATAAAGATCGGACGCCTGAAAAAACTTACTCTGCCGGTTTCTGCATCTATTCGCTCCTGAGCTTCTTTTATGGCGACATCAGGATCATATCCCGCCGCTCCTTTTAAGTATGAATTTTTTCCTTTCTGTTCCATATACCTTTCTCTAGTATTCCTGAGTGTCTCTGACCGTTCTTTTACTGCTGTTTTTCGGATTTCCGGTGTCTTTATCAGATCGTGACGTCAGCCTATTCCTTGAATATGGTGTTGCGCAGGGTGATCATATCCTTGCAGTCCTTCATTTCCGAAGCAACCTCTCTGATGCTCTTGCCCTGGGGTGTGAAAATTCCGATGGTCTTATCTTTTATTTTTAGTTCAAATTTTTTGGCTGCGGACATTGCCTCCGTGAATCTCCTCCATTCTCCCGAGCTGAATTTGTTATCAGTCGGCGAAGATGGAAAATAGGAAATTCCGTCGATTATGAACTCTCCGTCTCCGGTGTTGTCTCTGAATGTAAAAATTTCCTCGTCAGTTTTTGTTTTCGGGTTGTACCTGGTTATGAATATTCCGTGATCAAAACTTGGCATTGATGCATAGTTGCATGAAATGTTTACCTTTACATCTCCGTTTGTAATCAGATATTCAGTAAAACCCTGACCTGAACCGGTAAACCATACATTCGGCTTTTCTGCAGATGCTGCACCTGTTAAAAAAAACAAAGCGACTGCAAGTAAAGATTTGTTTATAATTTTCATATCATGTCTCCCCGGTGCCTGTTCAAGTTTTATTGAATGCAGATTATATCATAAGGCTGCGGGACCTGCAGACAGCGATTGTTTCTGTTAAACTGACTGCGGTATCCTGATCTGCCTGCTGATTTTCTTCCGGCGGTCGTGTAAGATGTACTCTAGTTTTTATTTTTTTATCCTTTGTCTGCAAAGGAAAGAACGGAATAAGTAATAAATGTCACAGGATAATAAAAAAACCGGTTGGACTTTTGAAATATTTCCTCCGCGCCGTACTGCAAATATCTCTTCAATCTACTGCACGCTGGCGGATTTGAAAAAGCTGAAGCCTGATTTCATCAGTGTCACTTACGGTGCAGGCGGTATCAGTCAGGGCAGTCAGACTGTGGAAATAGTCAATGCTGTAAAAAATCATTATGACATGGATGCCGTGGCGCATATGCCGTGCATAGCTCTTACAAAAGCTGATGCCGAACAGCAGCTCAGAGCATTCAAAAATGTGGGAGTTAATAAAATTCTTGCGCTCAGAGGTGATCTTCCAGCCGACGGCAGTATTCCACAGGGTGAGTTCAAGCATGCGGATGAACTTGTCAGATTCATTCATTCTTTTGATGATTTCAGCGATTTTAAGGTTTATGCGGCCTGCTATCCTGAAAAGCATCCGGATTCTCCGGACTGGGAGTCAGACATTCATTATCTGAAGCAAAAGGTTGAATCCGGTGTTGACGGTCTGATAAGTCAGCTGTTTTTTTCAAATAAAACCTTCTATGATTTCATGGACAGGATCAGAAGTGCCGGAATTGATGTTCCGGTGGAGGCCGGTATTATGCCTGTTATCAATTCCCGCCAGATTGAACGCATGGTTCAGCTGTGCAAGGCATCGCTTCCAGAAAAATTCTGCTGCGTGATGAACAAGTTCAGTGATAATCCTGATGCGATGTTTGAGATCGGATGTGCATATGCTGTAGATCAGGTTATTGATCTTGTCGCCCACGGCGTTGACGGAATTCATCTGTACACTATGAACAATCCAGCTGTGGCTGCAAGAATATACGGATCTGTTAAGGCTGTTATTGGAAGAGTCTGATCTGCTGTACGTACTTTGTACAGATCTCTGCATTTTCAGATTTATGTTCGAGCATCCGGGGATCTGATGCACTGACAGTGCACTTTAAAACTGAATCGCCGGATTGTGTGCCGGCAGGAGCTTTTTCGTGACTGCCGGAAATTTTTTTCCGCAGGTGCTGCCGCTTTAATTTGACGGTGGCTTTTTTCATTTGTTATCGGTGTTTTTTTTATGTCTGAATTAGATGAGAAGACGGGCAGAGCTTCTTTTGCCTCCCATCTTGGATTTATTCTTGTGGCGGCGGGCTGCTCTGTGGGGCTGGGCAATGTATGGAGGTTTCCTTATGTTGCCGGTCAGTCCGGAGGTGCTATTTTCTGTCTTTTTTATTTTTTATTTCTCATTCTGCTCGGTCTTCCGCTGATGACTATTGAACTTGCTATCGGCAGGGCATCCTGCCAGAGCGTGTCTACAGCCTTTAGAGTGCTGACTCCAGGTACCAGGCGGTGGAATATTATTTCCCTTATTGCCATTCTGGGAAAGTACGTGCTTCTGTCTTTCTACAGCGTGATTACCGGCTGGCTGCTTTTCTATGCCGGTAGAATTTTTCAGGGTGATATCATCGGCATGAGTGAAACTGAGGTTTCCAATCAGTTCGGAAAACTTCTTTCAAATCCGACAGATCAGTTTTTCTGTATGCTGGCTGTTCTTTTTGTTTCATGTCTTATCTGCTACAAGGGTGTCAGGAGCGGTGTAGAGAAGATTACAAAGCCTGCCATGTTCGGCATGCTGGCTCTGATGCTGTTTCTTGTGGGATATTCCTTTACTCTGGACGGGGCTTCAAAGGGTATCGATTTTTATCTGATGCCGAATCTTGATAATATCGCAAAGGTAGGCTGGTGGCGTGTCATCAATGATGCCATGAACCAGGTTTTCTTCTCTCTGAGTATCGGAATAGGATGCATATCTATTTTCGGATCCTACATCGGTAAAAAGCATTCACTTCTTAAGGATGCGTCGCTGATTGCCGGACTTGATACGCTGGTTGCCTTTTTTGCCGGTCTCATAATTTTTCCTGTATGCTTCTCTTTCGGTGTTCAGCCGGATCAGGGACCGACTCTGATATTTCAGACTCTTCTCAATCTTTTCAACAGGATGGCGAATGGTCAAATATTCGGAGGCCTCTTCTTTGTTTTTCTGACAATTGCCGCTCTTACAACTCTCATAACTGTAATTGAAGGAATAATCGCCGACAATATTGATCTTTTCGGCATGAGAAGATCTTCATCCGCAATTCTGACTTTCTTTATGCTGGTGCTTGCAGGTGTTCCGACAATTCTCGGATTTAATGTCTGGGCTGATTTTCATCCTTTAGGCGGTAGCTCCTGCATTCTGGATTTTCTGGATTTTATCCTCAGCAATAATCTGCTTCCGCTGGGAGCGCTGTTTATGGTTATTTTCTGTATCAGCAGAAAGGGCTGGAACTGGGACGGATATGTGGCTGAAATGATGTGGGGAAAAAATGTTGATATGACTTCAAGGAAGATAAGATTTCTGAAGTTTTATTACAAATACTGCCTTACCTTCCTTATCAGTATTATTCTGATTATGGGGTATATTTCCCATTTCTGATAACTGGCGGGACTGTGCTTTCTGGCACAGGATGTGATCTGGGCTGTTGGAGCGGTATTTGTATACCGACTGCAGCTGATCATTATGATTGCCTCAGTCCGTTTCTGCCTCCACCTTTCATCAGTGTCTGAAAACTGTATCTGGCGTTCCGCAGTCAAAAACGCCAGTTTCAAAATTTCAAACCGGGGATCACGTTTAAGTAAGAATATTGCAGAAGAATTTGACTTTTGATCAAATAATTAAAGTTTAACTTCGGAATTTTAAAATGAGCAATGACGCAGGAATTTATATTTTAAGAACGGATCAGTTCGGTTTGGTGGGGGAACATGTAATTATTTCGATATAGTAAATTTCACCAACGAGCGGCTGACGAAAACCTCCGATAATCCGACAGAATTGTCAAACGGTATGCTTCTGATGTGCATGATAATCAATGCTCTTGGTTTCACCGCAAAGCCGATGTACCTGTTCAGTAATTTTTTTTTATGGAGCTGATACCCAGGTACTGTTCGGGGATAATTTTGATATCAGTAAGGTTAATGATGACTCTCTGGGAAGAATGCTTGATGCCCTGTATGAATATGGAGTAGAGAAATTCTTTCTGGAGTTTGGAAATTAGGCAATGGAAAAGCTTGGATACAAGCCCGATTTTATCTATCTGGACAGTACATCTTTCCACCTGCACGGTGACAAATATAATGAAGAGCCGGTCAGAGTAAGCATCACCGGAAAGACGGAAGCAAATAAAAAAGAACCTGTGAAGATGGTACAGGGATATTCACGTGCCGCACATACGGAATTGCCGCAGGTAATGATGCAGATGATAGTAGAGAACCAGGCTGGTATATCGTTATTCATGAAGCCACAGAACGGGAATATCAATGACAGCGACGGGTTTGCAAAATCATTAAACGAGGTGGAATCGCTGCTGAAATCACTGAAAAACGGAGTGAAGTCGCCGTATCTGGTATGTGATGCGGCGTTATACACGGCAGAAAATCTTAAGGATATCTATGTCACCAGGGAAAACCGGATAAAGTTCATAACCAGAGCACCGTCAAAAATAAAGGAAGTTGAAGGAAAGATAAAGCAGGCAAATGCAGAAGGTTTTGAACCGATACGGGAGCAATACAGTGGCAGAATGTATGATTTCTCCTATGCGGATGTACCTCAGAAATTCTGGTAGTGAAAAGTGATGCAGCCATGGAAAGGGAAGGTAAAACGATAGACAGAAGGGCTGATAAGGAACTGAAATCTTTTGAAGCAGAACTGAAGAAACTGGAGTGAAAGAATTTCAGCTGCTGTCCGGATGCCGGGAAAGCATTACAGAAGATAGAGAAAAAGCATTCCTGTTACTGTCTTCTAAATGGTGATCCGAAAATAACTGAAGAAAAACATTTCAGCAAGTCCGGCCGCAGGAAGGAAGATGCTGAGCCAGACAGCACAGTGTACCGGATAAATGCTGAAGCAAAGCTGAATAATGAAGCTGTAGAGCGAGAAAAAAGGAAGCAGGATGCTTTGTCATAGCAACTAATGATACAAAGCGTAACTGGACCATGGAGGAACTTCTTGACGGCTACAAATCGCAGCAGAGAGTGGAAAGAGGGTTCAGATTTCTGAAAGATCCGGAATTTTTTGATGACTCCATATTTCTGAAAACACAGGAACGTATCGAGGCATTGCAGATGGTAATGGTGACCACGTTATTTGTGTATTCAGCGACAGAATACCTGCTCAGGAAAAATCTTAAAGAAAAGAAAATGACAGTATCGCACCAGACAGGCAAACAGATTTCAAATCCTACAAAGCGGTGGATACTGATGATTTTCGATATGAGAGCCACCGGAAGATTTTTTGCGGATGGTAAACTGATAGGAAGCTGTAATTTAACCATGGATCAGCAAACAGTAGTAGAAGCTCTTGGAGAAGATTGGAAGGAAATATACAGATTTTTTATTTAAAAAAATATCCGGATTACTAAGTGAAATGTCCATTTTAACTGCGAAATGTCGGATCAATATGAACGACAGCACCATCAGTTTTTTTTGCCGATATGTCTGCTCTGACGGATACACTGAGAAAAATTGCTGAGAAATTTTCAATCTGGATAAACAGCAATGCGTATACCTTAGAACCGAAAAAGTCAAACGCAGAGACTGTCTTAGAAACATCAAAGGTAAATACGGTGAGACCGACAATAATGATTCTGATCAGTCAGATCTCCTCAATATCCTGATGAATAGGACACTGGATCCGGTTTCAATGATTGAACAACTGCGGAAAAATTTAAAATCAGAACTCTTTCAAGGACGGAGTATCGGCAGCAATATCTGGAAAATGTCATCAGGAACAGTTTTTTTTTGCTCATATAATTCTAATTTTTAAAACCTAGTGAATGACAGTAAATACAAGGTGTTGGGAGAATTTTTTTACAATTTAGCTGCGGAACACAGATTTTAGCAGTGGGGATTGAAGCTGATTTTTGACGAAACAACTCGTTTATCATGAAATTGCGAATGATTTTTTGATATTACCTCCAAATTTAGAGTGTTCAACGTGATTTTTATCTGTTTGAAATTTTAACTGCGATAAAATTTCAGAAGGATCGATATAAATTTCCTGTTTATTGTTGAAAAAAAGTCTATTGTCGCTGTTTCGCTTTTTTCATCTTTTGCATCATCGAGTTATAAAAAAATTTATTGAGAAAGATTTTGTGTCATTTTTTGATTTGGCGATGATCTAATGAATCGCAAAACAATGTGGTTAGTTTTAGATGGTTACAGAGTTTTATACAAATTACAGCGAAGTCAAGTTTATTGACAAGCTAAAACATAACATTGACACGTGTAAAGCCTTTTATTTTTCGGTCAGTTTTATTAAGAAGCCGGGTTTGAAACTTGTTGCTCCAAATCTTGAAGCCGCACTTGCCCGTGGTGTTCAGGGAAGACTGATCACGTCTACGTATCAAAATTTTACAGATGTGGATTCATTGCATTTTTTCCTTCGCTTGCAGGAGAATTATCCCAACATGTTTTCCTGTCGATTGGATAGAGAGTGCTTTCATGATATTACAGGAAATACTGTAGGGTTTCATTCCAAGGGGTATTTGTTCGAGTTTGATGATAGAACAGAACTTCTAGTTGGCTCTTCGAATATTACGGTTTATGCCCTTTTGAAAAACATTGAATGGGATGTGTCTGTTATAAGTGAGGGTATGAATGGGACATATGCTGCAGCAAAAGCCGAATTCGATTCACTTTGGAAACGTACTTTGCCTTTATCCCTTGAGTTGATTAATGAATACAGGACGCGACTCTACTATTCCATAGAGCGGTGGGATATGGACTATGACATCGCAAATTCAGAGATTAAGCCGAACTATATGCAGCGTCGAGCATTGAAAGAGTTAAACAGGGTTCGTGCAATTGGTGTTTCCAAAGCTTTAATTGTCGCATCGGCAGGTTCTGGCAAAACTTATCTTGCGGCTTTTGATGCGCTGAACTTTAACCCGAACAGATTGCTTTACATCGTTCATGAGGGTTCTATCCTTACAAAATCCTATGAAACATTTTCACGCGTTTTGGGCAATGATCATAGCTATGGCATTTTTAACGGTGAAAGCAAAGAACTAAACGCTGATTTTGTATTTTCAACTAACGTCACGATGGCTAATTCTCTTGAACTGTTTGATCCGCATGTCTGGGATTACATCATCATTGACGAATGTCATCATGCTGCGGCAGAAACATACCGCAGGATTATTAATTATTATGAACCTCAATTTTTGCTCGGTATTACCGCGACTCCTGAACGCATGGATGGAGAGAATGTATTTGAGCTTTTTGATCAGAACGTGCCTTATGAACTTAGGTTAAGAGACGCTATTATCAATGGTCTCGTTGTGCCGTTCAAATACTATGGAATTCGCGATGAATTGATTGAATATAGTGTTGCAAATACCAAGGGACACAGCTTTGTTGAACAGTTTTCAAGTGAGGAGCATTGCGATTTTATATACAGAATGATTGAGAGTCACCGGCAATCTGATCAAAAACTTAAGGCTTTGGCATTCTGCCGGGATATCTCTCATGCTATTCGTATGTCGCAGGCTATGGAGGATTATTACAAAACCCGTTATCTTACAGGTAAAAATTCAACAGGTGAACGTATTCGTGCATACAAGGATCTGCAGGATGATAATGCGGATTTACAGATTCTATTTACTGTTGATATTTTGAATGAGGGTGTTGATATTCCTGGTGTAAATATGGTGCTGTTCCTTCGTCCAACTGATTCGCAGACAATTTTTATTCAGCAGTTAGGACGCGGATTACGTAAATGTGAAGGCAAAAAGTATGTTACGGTATTGGATTTTATTGGTAATGATTATAAGCGAAGCGTTCAGATTGCTTTTGCTTTAGGAAGCATGGCTGAAAATTTTGTTGTTGAGAAAAATCTTGTTTCAGCTTTGGTATCCGATGATTTTTCAAGTATCGGGCTACTTCAGTACGGGGTAGAAATTCATCTGGATGATCTGAGCAAAAAGGAAATACTTTCATATATAAACGATGTTAATTTCAATACCAAAAATTATCTCCAGCAGGACTACTACAATTTCAAAAAGTACATCAGTTCAGCTCGTTATCCGGCACACGTGGATTATTTGAATAATGATTATGCTCCTGATTTGATTAAATTTATGCAGTCACGCATTGGTGGCCGTAAGAATGCTTCCTATTTTGGATTTTTGAAGGCAATTGGAGAAGATAATCTGCCTGCTTTTAGTGATTTACAAGAGAGTTTTATTAAGTACGTATCGGAAATGCTTCCGATCGTGCGACCGTATGAGTATCTCATTATTCAAATGCTTGTCCATAAGGCTGGTGAAAGCACTCTGGATGATCTCAAACAACATGTTAAGATCCGTACTCCTATTTATGATCAGAATGCTTTTGATCATGCTTTGAAATTTATGCTGGAAAGTGAATTCTTTAGACTTGATGATAATATTCTGTCATTTGCCGGAGTTGCTTTAGATGTTGAGTTTAATGATTATTTGACTGATTTGATTGAATACGGTCTTGGTAAATACGATGTTGAATTTGATGATACTGGTACAGGTGATGTGTTTCATCTCTGGGCTAGGTATCGCAAGGAGCAGGTTCAGCAGCTTCTTCTGAAAAATCCTAGAGACATTATGCTTGGCACAAAGATATATGACGGTATTGTGTATGCTTATGTCACAGTAATCAAATCAAACAGTACAGCGGATAATTTGAAGTATGCTGACGGCTATATAGACAAGAATACTTTTCAATGGGAGACTGTTGCCAACATCGGTAATGAAGCGCTAACAGCTTTGAAGAGCAGTAAAGGGATCCATATTTTTGTTCGAAAAGTAGATAATGAAGACGGAATCCAACTTCCGTTTACTTATATCGGCAAGGGAAGCATGGAATACATAGAGGGTTCGAAAAAAGCAAATGGTGCGCATCTGTTTCATATTCGGATGAATTCATCTGCTCCGGAAGACATCTATTTTGATTTCAAACTACCAGACTGATTGAGGTTTTAAGTAACTTAATAAAGTAAAAATCTTCTGTTTACAGTTATCCATCATGAGCAAAAAAATTTAGACATGGAAATCATTATTTAGCTGTGCTTAATTGTAAACGCTGATGTGGTATCTGCATCTTTTTTGCAAACTCTAAGTGAAAGCAGAGATTTCGTCATGCTTAACTTTTCTAATGCAAGAAAATATATCTGTGAATTGTATATCCGGTCCCTGAAGGTTTAAATTTTGAAGACAATATTAATAAATGGTTGCAACAAGTGCGGAGATATATCTGTTATTACATTCTTCAAAATAGAGATCTGACTAAAAAATCAGTAGATTATGAATTTAATTAATTATGTATTAGTAAGGTATTTTTGGTAAAATCACGTCTGATAAGATAGGTTTACTAAGGTGTCTTTTTGTGCCGTTTTGTTGGTGTCTTGGGAGTTTTGTTTAAGAGAATCATGATGTTAACAGTGACTAAAAAGCGAAATTCTGGATTTGCTGTGCTTGAGGTTTTAGCAGTCTTGCTTATTATTGCCTCGATTATGGCCTTGACAGCTCCTAAATTTATACATATGAAGAGTTACGCGCGAAAGCAGGTTCTCAGCAGTGTTGCAAACCAGCTCGATCGCAGTCGTAAGTTTATAAGAGCCTCAGCATATGTCAGTGATTTGCTGCAGGATTCCGACCGTTTCTTTATTTTGTGCTTCAGCGGTTATGAGAATCCAAAATGTGGCAAAGAAGGATATATCGAGGATATGATTTCCACTAAAATGATTCTGATTCAGCGCGGCTATCCGGTTGTTGCAGCAAGAAGTGTTCTTGCACCGCTGAGCATGCTCGGTTATGAATATACAGCTGACAGTTATTCGAGTCTTAAAGAGAAAATCAATCAGGATGTTATGCTTTTTGAGACATGCGGGACATATTGTAACCTTGAAGATTTGAACAGCGTATGCGGGACTGACATATGCGTTCAGGATTCGACAAAGGGTGCATTGATTCTTCTCAACGGAGTCTCTGCTGCAGATCAGTGTTATGTTCGTTATTTTCACAGTGGCGGAAAAACTCCGGAGATTGAAGTGGTCAGCAAGGGTTGCTGATTTCTGAACTTCGATGCCGGAAGCTCCTCGATCCTGGTAGGAACTTTCGGTTTTTTTTATTAATTTTTTCGAAATGTACAATTTTGTTTCTGTTATGTTATTTTCCAGTGTTTCAAGAGGTGCTGTATGGCTGTAAAAATTTTCGGAAATCCCACATGTCCTGACTGTATGAAACTTCAGGCTACCCTGATGGCTAACCCCGGCAAACTAGATTTTGAGCCTAATGATATTCGTGAGCTCAAGGCGTTGAAGGCTTTCTTAAGACTCAGAGATTCCGCTCCGGAATTTTCAGAAATAAAAAAGAGCGGAGGTATCGGTATTCCCTGCATAGTTGATGAGGATGAAAAGGTTACACTCGACTGGCGTTCATTTGTTACTTCACGCGGACTCACAGTTGTTGAGGATGTTTCTGGCATGCCGGCTCCCGGAGCTGCCTGCAGTCTGAAGAACCGTAACTGCTGATTTTCACAGATAAATCTAAACTCTTATATAACTGCATATGTTTGTTGCCTGCAGTTTTGTGTGCCGGTGCCGGTAGTATCCCGCGCCGGCATTATCATTTAGGTATTTTTGGCTGAGTAAATGATTTTTGAAGAACTGTGCTGCAGGTATCGGGATTAAGAGCCGGCGTATACGGCGGGTGATTGCAAAGACAGACGGTAGGAATTTCATCCTGCGTGATGTGCGGGACAAAAGCTTTTGTTCCGCAGAATTGTGATTTATCATTCCTGAATGCTGCAAAGTGCATTGGCTTTGTATACCAGTTTCTTTTTTTATAGGATAGCTGTTGTTTCTGCAGCGGATCGTGCTTTTAACCTGAATTCTTCATTGAGCTGCTGACCGGCACAGCTGAAATTTTAAACTCAGCGGATGTCAGATGCGGGAAAATACGCTATCTGTTTGAAGTAGATTAGTTTGAGGCGTGAAAAGAAGAGACTGATCTGTCGCTTAAAGAAAAACTGTACACTTCAAATGGTAATTTGCAGTACACGATTTCGATGGAAGTGAAGTATATAAGTGGTGGTAAATAATAAGATCCAAATAAATTTCAGGAGATATGTCCGAGTAGAAAATGATAGATGAACTTTTACAAGGCAATCTTTTGATAGCTTTGCTTATGCTGGGATTGAAAGCTTCAGAAATCCCTATGTGAAAAAAACACAAGCATCTCAACCCTCAGAATGAAGTGGGACAGAGCTACCCGGAATATGAGCTATCACATTTTCCGGCTTGATTTTTTAAATAGCGTTTTTACGGACATTCCAAATACATGAGATCGGGCGGTTCTGTCCGTCCGGAGACATATTTGATTTATGGATGGCAGACTACTGTCCCAGGCTTTCGAGATACGATTCGGTAATAAGTACCGCCGAAATCGAATCTATCTTATCCTTTTTCAGTGCCTTGTAACCTCCGTTCGCAAAGAGGTATTCTCTTGCAGCAGTTGTGGTAAGTCTTTCATCATGCATATCACAGGGAATGCTGTATCTTTTTTGCAGTTCTTCGGCGAAGTCCGCGGCAAGCAGTGTTATCTTCTGATTTGTTCCATCCATGTTAAGAGGCAGACCTACTACAAATCTGTTGGGTTTCCATTCCTTTACCGTCCTGTCCACTGCGTTCCAGTCAGGTGTTCCTCTTTCTGCCCTGATGGCCGGAAGAGGCTGTGCGGAGCAGGTGAGATCCTGTCCTATCGCTACTCCGATGGAATGTGTTCCGTAATCGAACCCCATAACTGTAATACTCATTTCATATCTCCGTAGCAGTTCTGAAGGATGCTGATTGCTGTAAGAGCGGCAGTTTCGGTTCTGAGCACTCTTGGTCCAAGAAGTACTTCCGTACAGCCTTTTGATCTTGCAAGTTCAATCTCCTCCTGTGAAAGTCCGCCTTCTGATCCGATGATAAGTCTTACCCCGTTTGAAAGATCCTCCTTCATTCCGCTTATGGATGTCGGGGCCCTGGGATGAAGATTAAGGCACGGAGCGGATGTTTTGTAGTCGAGAAATTCTTCCAAAGTCATAACCGGATTAAGTTTCGGGATCACAGATCTGCCGCATTGCTCACAGGCGGAAATTATTATTTTTCTCCACTGATCGCATTTCTTTTCAAGTCGATCCGCCGGCAGTCTGACACCGCAGTATCTGGAATTAAGCGGTGTTATTTCAGCCACTCCAAGTTCAACAGCCTTCTGGATTGTAAACTCCATTTTCTCACCGCGGCTGATAACCTGTCCTAGAATTATTGAAAGCGGGGATTCATTGCTGATCTTCACTGCTTCTGTTATTTTTACAGTTACCTCTTTTCTGGTGACTGCTGTAATGACTGCAGGATAGTCCGTACCTGTGCCGTTAAAGATCACAAGCTTCATTCCTTCCTGCATTCTCAGTACGCGTCCAACATGTCCGCTTCCGTCCTCTCCAAGAGAGAATTCATCCTCCGGTGCGATGATTTCCCTGGGCTCGAAAATTCTGGGAATTCTCATTTTCTGCTCCCGGCGCACTGTCTGGTTATATAAGGATTGTCATTTCCCTGATATTCTGCTATCAGACTGTTTCTTCTGCATTCCCATCCGTCGGCAGGATATTTGCGGGACCATTCCCTGTACATTTCTGTCTCCCTGTCGCTTAGGCGTATTCCGTATGTATCAGCCATATACAGATATGCTCTTGCAACTGTTCCGCGGCTTTTTTTCGGCGGCTGTACACGTCTGTTTTCAGGATCGATGAGAATTTCACATCCGCCGTAGGTGTAAAGGCCGGTCTGCACCTGGGCATCGGCACTCTGAGTGCTCTTAGCCTCCTGACTGTTCTGTGCCTGTCTTGTTTTAAGAATGTCTTCAATGAAATCTACAGCCTTGTTTCCGTAGAGTTCAACAGTTGCAGCATCCTCCGGATTTCCCACGCTCTTTAAAAACTCGACAATGAAATTGATTATCAGTTTTACTATTTTAATAATCTGTGACTCTTCGCTTTCCTCATCTGCAGATTTGGCGTCCCAGATTTCATATTTATAGCTGCCTCTGTCCTTGTTTACCTCTCCTATGACAGGAAAAAGATTGTGCATATCTCCCTCCATTTTTGCAAATGAGGCATTGCTGCGGCATTCTTCCCTTCCACCTTCCTGCCAGCAGTCCATTTTTCCGCCGAGTGTGTATGCCGGAACCACATGCTCCCATTCTATTCTGCCGGCACGCTCTTCATCGTCTCTTATTCTGTAGCCGCAGGATGAGTGATCTGACAGAGTCAGTCTGCCGCTGCTGATATTCATCCTGCAGCCGCAGTACAGTGAGGAAAGCTGATCCTTTTCCGCCTTCTGATATATCTCGTTCAGATTTCTTTTTGCATCAAGGAAATTTTGATTGCCGGCATAGGCGCATGGAGCAATAACAAGTAAGAAAGGCAGCAGAAATAATTTTTTCATTTTATCTCCTGTTTACATGAGTCTGATATGAATTTGTTCTCATTACCCTGGATCCTGGCGATGGCAGTATTGCGGTAGCACTCCCATTTTGTCGGAGGATAGTGTTTATGCCAAAAATTATAAAGTTTTTCTTCCTCCGGAACCAGTTTTATGCTGTATCTCTTTGACATATACAGATATGCACGGGCTACAGCTCCCCGTGCGGCAGGAGGAGGGGAGGCTATATGACGCCTGAAGTCTACCACCATCTGGCATTTGCCGTACTGGTACGGTTTGGTTTTAATATCAGCAAATGGGTAGTTTCCTCTGTCGCTGTTGATTTCACCTATGGCCGGCGCAATATTGTGCATATCACCTTCAATGTATCTGTATCCCTGGTTTTTCTGGCAGCTTTTTCTGCCTCCGGCTTTCCAGCAGCTGAAATTTCCTGCAAAGCGGTGAACGGGCATCATGTGCTCCCATTCAATTTTCATACCTTTTTTTTCATTCTTTCTGTATCTGAATCCGCATGAATCATGATCCGCCTTTTTAGGCTTCTTTCCGTTATAAATTATCCTGCATCCGCAGTATAGGGTTCTGTTGTATCCGGCATATATGCCGTTTCTTGCATTGTAGTATATCCTGCCCAGATGTTTCAGTGCATTCTGGTAGTTCTGTCGTGTCTCGTGGTTCTGCTTATGAGCGGGGCGCGATGACACAATTGCAGTGTCTGCTGTAAACAGCCAGAAGAGAATGAAGAGAGAAGATAAAAAGTATTTTGCTCTCATGTTTAGATTACGATATTTGTATGATTATTGTACGTCATTGAATGACATTTTATTTATAATAAATGTAATAATACAAGTATGCCAGTTATGATATGAGTTTTCAACAGATAGTTAGATTTAAATAGTTTTTTATCTGATCGTGCTGTAAAACCGCGTCCTTCAGTGCGGGGATAGAAGGTATAAAACAGATATAATCTTTTCTGTCATTGAGAAAGACTCAGGCTTTCTCAATGACGGCAAATCAGTCCGGGACGCAGCGGCAGAGCCAGTGAAGTAAACAGTATTGCCGGTCAGCAGCATAAACCCGCCGGGAGCTGCATACTGCGGGAACTGGCAGGAATCCCCGGCCTTCATGCAGTGGAGGATGTCAGGTTACAGAAAACACCGGCACTAAAGGGACTGTACAGCCGGATGCGGAGATCTTCCGGCAGGATCCGGCTGGTGTGGAAGGAGCCGGCGGCATGAAACAGAAAACCAGGAACAATGTCCTGGTTTCGGTACAGCGCAGCTTACTGAAACAACTGCAAAATTAAAGGTATTACTCCCCGAAAGGGATGAATCACTTTGACATAACGGTCAGATTTTCGGAAAAATCAGTCATGAGGACGTGATTGCCGTGAACCTGATATGTAAAGGTAATATTATTTTCGTGACATGTATATGCTGCAGTTCCTCCAAGGAGTGCAAAACAGGTCAGAATTAAAATGTAAAATTTTTTCATGTATAACCTCGGTTAAGCTGAGTTTTGTCAGTTACAAACTTTTAGCAACATGCGCTTATCTTGAAGCCGTTTCCGGCAGATAAGAATATTTTACGCTCCTTATCATTCTATTTTATATTGTGGCTACTTTTTAGTCAATCGTGCATTTCACTGTTTTTTATTTTCCTTGTTAGTTTTAAGATCTGTCTGAGATCCGCGCAGGCGGCTTTCTGATCATTGAGCTTGATTTAAATTCGGGAGACGGGATCTATGATTAAAAACATTCTCATAGCCATGGATTCATTTAAAGGATCCATATCCGGACAGACTGCAAACAGGATAATCGCAGATGTTTTCGCCGGATACCTGCCTGCGGGAAATATTCATCAGATCATGCTGGCTGACGGCGGCGAGGGTTCACTGGATGCTCTGGCCGGCATTCTTGATGATATGAAAATTATTTCTGCTGATTCGGTTGATCCCGCCGGCAGATCCATCGCTTCATGCTTCGGATACCGTGAATCGGATCGCGAGGCGTTTATCGAGATCGCAAAAACAGATGCTCTTCCCATGGTTGCTCCGGGTAAGTTCAGTCTCCTTGATCTTTCATCTTCGGGTGTCGGAATTCTGGTAAAAAAAGCTCTCGAACTCAATGCAGACAGAATTAACCTTTTCCTTGGCGGATCAGCCACCGTCGATGCCGGTGCCGGAATGCTTCAGGAGCTGGGGGTGCGCTATTCGGCCGACGGTTCGATTCTTGAGTACAGAGGGTGCGGCAGGACTGTCACGGAGGCTGATTATGCTGATTTTTCAGCACTCGACAGCAGAATCGGCAGCACTGAATTTGTCGGGTACTGCGATGTAACCAATCCTCTTGCGGGACCTGACGGCGCGGCGCTTGTATTCGGACCTCAGAAGGGCGGGCAGGAGGCGGAGCTCAAGGCGCTTGAACGGAAAATGGAGAGGATCGGCCGGATGTATCCGGGTGCAGATACGAAAATGCTGCGGGGCGGTGCTGCCGGGGGTCTGGGTTATGCTGTTGCAACTGCTCTCGGTGGCAGACTCGCGGGCGGAGCTGAATATTTTCTTGAACTTCAGAATATCAGGAATGAACTTGATCATGCAGATCTGGTGATCACGGGAGAGGGAAGAATTGACAGTCAGAGTTTTGACGGCAAGGGTCCCGGACTGATAGCGGATATGGCTTCACGGCGGGGAATTCCTGTTATCGGGATCTGCGGATCCTACGATTGTGAAATGAAAGTTTCCGGCAGCTGCTTTACATCGGTTTTTTCGGTGCTTTCCCACTGCTGTTCTGTTGATGAGGCTGTGAGCGTTAAATCTGCGTCTGATAATCTCAGAAGTCTGACGGAAAATCTTGCATCTCTTCTTTTCAGTGTCAAAAATCCGTAGCAAAATGTTTTTCCGTCCGGGATTATGTCAATTTTCCGTGCTTCATTAAGACCGATCCGGCTGATCCTGTGTGAATTGTTTTACATACCCGGAAACAGTCAGAAATTCAAATCTGACTGTTTTTGCTTTTTCAGCGGTTTCAAGGAAAAATCTGGCGGTAAATCAGGTGTTCGCCCTGTGGTTAGACTGCTTCATCCGCTTTAGATGATCTGATGCTTTTTCTGTCTTACCCCGTGAAAAACTGGCATGAAAAATGAATGAATTTTTCACAGAATAACAGGAATAAATTTTCTGAAACATTTTGTTTTTCACAAGGAGCAGATTATGTCCAACACACTGACACTTGAAGCATTGCTGAATAAGATCATTACTCTGAGCGAATCAATTATTTCCGCACTTGAAGCTAATAAAATTCATGATGCCGAAACTTATTATTCTGAAAGACTTGAATACATGGATATTCTGGGACGCATCAAGACAAGTGATGTTACGAATCTTCCAAATTATGAGCTGTTCATTAGAACTCTTGTAAGATTTGATCAGAAATTCAACCTCTGTGCATAGATTACGTATAGATTACATAAAGTAAAAGTCTCTTTCCTACGTTTTAAGACGGCATCCTCCGGGGTGCTGTTTTTTTTCCCGGATCATCTGCGGGAGTTGCCTGAAAAATTATTTCATGTGCAGACGGGGGATGAACGAATCTGCGGGCGTCACCTGCGGGTTTTCACTTTCAGATTTTCAGTACAGGATCCTGCACGGCATTCCTGATGCCGCCGGATTCGGGGTCGTTAATCGCTTCTGATTTTCAGAGTTTCTTTTCTGAACAGAAAAAATTTTTTTTTAGCGTCAACATCTGCATATCACATAAAGAAAATTCTTCCTTTGCTATAATCCCATGACTTGAAATTATCTGTTTTCAGGATGATGCTTTGCTTCTTCTGAACAGGATGAAGTCTTTAAAGTTTAATCATTGTTCGGATTTTTTTACCGGTATGAAACTCATAAAAATTGAAAATGCAGCCTCCCGCATCGGTATCAGCTGCGGTCAGGTTATAGAACTTCTTACTAAAAATATTATTACTGACGGTGAAATAATAGATGAAGAGATATATATACCTTCACAGTCAGTGGATTACATCAATAAGCACAGGGATCTTCTTTTCAATCTGCATGAGCTTTTCGGCATTGAATCTGTTTCCTGCGCTCTGAATATTACACCTGAAACTGCAAATAACTGGATTAGACTTAAAAAGATATCTCCCGACAGAATTTATCAGAACAAACCGTTCTTTTACCGCCACACCATCATGGCCATAAGAGACAGTCTTGAGGATGAGGGAAACACCAGACTTAAGTCCAGAAGAAACAAGGTTTTTAACAATAAAAGCGAGTATTACGAGCATTACCTTACGGCATATTCGCCTAACCGGGAGAGTGTGGCCGAGCTTCTCAGAATTTATGAAAAATATGCAGGAGCTTCCAATTCCCCGCTTCTTATTTCTCTGATTCTGGCTGAATGCTCTCTGCAGATTATCAATCAGCGTCTGGGATTGTGGATGTGTTCCTCCTCCGATTTGCTGAAAAATTATCTCAGCGGAAAAATGGACATGCTCACCCTGAAGCCTCTCATTGATGATCTGATAATAAATCAGGAACTTGCTCTTGAGACGGTTAATAAATATTCTGATCTGTTTCAGATTGAGTTCTTCTTTGTTAAACACGAGGATCTGCTGGGATTGATTTATCTGTCACTCAGTTCACTTTCCGTTCGAAACAGCAAAGGGATCTACTACACTCCTCAGAAGGTTGCCGGATGGCTGATTACAGGTCTTAGTGACATTGAAATGCTGGGTGACAGCATCAGATATTACGATCCGTGCTGCGGAACCGGAAACTTTCTGATTAATCTGCCAGATGCAGTTTCCTGGAAAAACGTGAGGGGATCTGATATTGATTCAATGGCAGTATCCATATGCCGTATTAATTTTTTTCTCAGGTCGCCTGATATTCCTTTAAAAGAACTGTACAGCAGGATTACAGTCAGCGACTATCTTGATGAGAATTACCGTTTTTCAGGAGCACAGGACGGGGACGAGCCTCTGTGCGTACTGGGAAATCCGCCGTGGGGAGTGTCTTATGATCAGAAGCAGAAAAAAGATCTGGCTCGCCACTTTAATACCGTTGTAAACAGGATTTGTGAAAGTTTTGCACTTTTTGTAGAGCAGAGTATCAATATCACCAGAAAGGGAGACTGCATCAGTTTCATTCTGCCGGAGAGCATTCTTAATACGGCATGTCATTATCCTGTCAGATCAATAATTGCAGAGCAGACATCGGTTGTCAGCTGCAGATTTATGGGTAATCAGTTCGACGGAGTATCCTGTCCAAGCGTTATTCTGACTCTGCGCCGGGAATCTGGGAACAGTGCAGATAATCTTCTCAGATGTGAAAATGCTGCAGTGACGACAGCGGGAAAATCCTTTGTTTTGTCTGAGAACCGGATATTTGACAATGAGTTTGATTTGAATGTTGAGGATGATGATCACCGGCTTTTAAGCAAAATTATGAATACTGAAGGTGTGACGTATCTGAAGGATCAGGCTGACTGGGCAATCGGCATTGTTACCGGTGACAATGAAGGCAAGCTCAAGGATGAGAAGGACAAAAGAAACGAGCCTGTTCTGAAGGGAATAAACATAGATCGGTACAGGATTAATCATAAGAACATCAAATACATTGAATTTGTTCCCGATGAGTTTCAGCAGGTTGCCAGGGAGGAGCTGTACAGGGCGTCGGAGAAACTTTTCTATCGTTTTATAAACAAGGATCTCATAGTTGCCTATGATTCCCGCGGCATGCTTTCTCTCAACAGTGCAAATATTCTGATACCGAAGATTCCGGGGCTTGGCATTAAATATATTCTTCTCCTGCTTAATTCTCGCATAGCAAGATTTATCTATCAGAAGAAATTTCATGCAACCAAGGTTCTGCGGGCCCATCTTGAAAGCATACCGCTGAAAGTTCCGGACGGTGATCTGCAGGAGGAGTTCATAGGTCTTGCTGACAGACTTATTGATAATCATATCTCTTCTTCGGAGGAATCTGCTCTGATGGATGAGGTTGATCGCCGTCTTGCGAAGCTGTACGGGCTGAGTGAAGCTGAAACAGCAAAGCTCTTTGCCCAGATAAAATAGATTGTCTGTTTTGTGCTAGAATTGGCGGATATCGCCGGGTTGTGTGGAAGATTTCAGCAGAGATCCGGATTTGTGTTGTTCTGATTTAGGATTTTATTATGGATTTGACTAGTGTTTTGGGATTCGGTGTTGCAGGAAATTTTGCAGGTCATCTGGAGCAGGCGGGAGAGGCTGCTGATTTTAAGTCTATCAGAACCGCGGAGGTGACGGCACCGAAGGCTGTGTTTCCATTCTATCTGCCCGGCATGAATGACAGCTTTCTGTCAGTCTACCCTTTAAGCAGCGACACGATCTGTTTTCCCGAGGGGGCGGACAACCTTCAGATTGAGCCGGAGGTCGGTGTGATCTTTAATATCAATTATGCGGGTGACAGGGTTCTCAGTCTTTCAGCAGAGTGCTTCGGTGCCTATAACGACTGCTCAATCAGGCGTCCCGGAGCAAGAAAGATTTCTGAAAAGAAAAACTGGGGAGCATGTTCAAAGGGATTTTCAAGCGTTACAGTACCTATAGATCGATTCTCTGCCGGCGGTGTTCTTGACAGCTACCGCATTGCCAGTTTTCTGATTAGGGACGGGCAGTGTCATCCGTACGGTGTTGACAGTGCGGTTGTTGACTATAGTTATATGTATGAAAAGCTTACCGGCTGGATTGTAGATAAAATGAACAATCAGAAGGATGAGGGACCGGTGGAGGATATTAACAGTTATATTATCAGACTCGGCCGTCCGGCCAGATGCCTGATATCTATCGGCGCTACAAGATATACTGAATTCGGAAGTACCAATTATCTTAAAAAGGGTGATTTGAGTGTAGTTGCAGTCTACAGTACTGCTGATTATTCTCCTGAAAAAATTGTAGATCTGGTGTCAGCCCGCAAGTTCGGTGAAATTACCTGCCCTCTGCTTGTTCAGAAGGTAGTTTAAAGAAGTGTCTGTTCCTGTTATTTCAGAGGAAATCAGATCAATGAGACGCGAGCTCAAAAGAATAAGATCTATGGAGCTTGCTGCGCTGCTGTTGATCAGTGTTCCCTTTTTGCTGTCAATCCAGGAACTGTGTTTAAGAGCGAAGGCGGTTCATATTCCTTTGCTCTACTACTGGCTTTTTGTTTTTCTTGCTGTTGGCGTGGCGGTGTTTCAGTGGATGAAATACACGGGAATCAGTGCCAGGTTTAAGCGATCTGATGCAGTACCGCAGGAATTTGCATCGGATTTTTTTCAGATAGCAGTCTGGGAACCCCGCATCCTGATCTTTACCCTTTGTCTTTTTATGTCCGCGGTTTATTTAACAGGTATGCTGGGAGATCAGGGGGAAATTTCTATGAGATACGCTGTAATTCCGGGAGGAGTTGCTGTTATGGCAAGCTCTCTGAGGGGATATTTGAGAGCACGCGGACTAACATCCCGGATTCTGAATAAGTACTACAGGCAGGGAATTGATTCTGTTCATCGTTCAGATGAAGCTTAAAAACAGAGCAGGGCAATACTGAAACGATAGTCTGCGTTTCTTTTTTTTCATTTCATAAGTAAATCCATTAGCTCACAAAGCTGTGATTTTTAATGTACGGCTGGTCATGCGCCGAGTTTGAGTGTGTCACGTTGTAATGTGCACCAGTTTTGTATACCTGTTTCTGTTTTTCATAAATCTTCGGTTTGGATTTTCTGTTGATTGCGGATCAGCTTTTTCTGAGGTGAAGAAAAAAACTGTCTGAGTTTTCTCAAACTCATACCTGATCCGGCAATTTGTGCAGAACTATGCTGGCGTCAAGAATTAAATTCATTAAGAATACGTTCGAGAACTTCTTTAGATAAAGTAAAAGCTGGTTTAATAATCCAATAGTGATCATATTCTATAAGTATTTTATTTTTTTCATCGATAACTTTTAATTTAACTATTCTTCCGTTATCTAATCCTATTGTTGATTTAAATCTATAAACTTTTGCCTCATACGTGAATTTATGATCATCTATGTTTATCACACCGCTTTTCATTAATTGATCCGGAGGTGTGCTCTTTTCAAGCATCTTTTCTAACAAGATATCTGAAAATTTCATCAGCTTTCCTCCATATATTATTTTTGACTGTGTTAAGAAAAAAATTTAATGTATAGACGTGCTGCCGTACATGACTGATTTAATCGGCCCGGTTATGCTTTACTGCCGCAGGCATCACTGTGCATAAGCTGTTTTATATTTGTCGCCTGCTTATGACGAGTTCAAATGAACAGACACTACTGAAGTTATCGGCAGATTAGCAAAAAAAGTTCAGTAATATTAAAGATCCCGATGGATATATGTGAGCAAAAGTGCAAATTCTTTTTAAGATTCGGCAGGTTACGCCTGGCGCGCGCGGAATGGTGATATATCCTGTAATTTTGCATATGGCGATCATGAACAAAATTTAATTTTTTATCAGAAGTTTTTTTACCGTTTAATCTCCACTGAGGCGGCGGAAATGTCTGCCGGTAAGATGCGCGGACGTATTCAGGTATCTGAATGTCAAAATTAGCGGCTTGTGCTAATATAGCTATTGTCTGCGGGTTGAGATGAGAGAGGTGTGATTTGTCAGAAACAAAAAGACTGGATCGTTTTTTAACAGAGTGTTTTGAAATAAGCCGCTCGGTTTCCGGCAAGGTTATCAGAGCCGGACAGGTTTCTGTAAACGGAAAAATTATACGTGACGCATCCTTTAAAACAGAGATCGGAGATGAAGTCGAGTATGCAGGGCAGAGAGTTGAAGTGTATGACAAACTCTACTATATGCTTAATAAGCCGGATGGCTGTGTTTGTGCAAACGATGATTCTCACAACCCTGTTGTTTTTGTTCATATGAGGGATGTGCCCGGAATCAACTCCTGCCACTGTGTGGGCAGACTGGATCTTGATACCACCGGACTGCTTCTTGTTACAAACGACGGACAGTGGTCCCACAGGATATCATCGCCTAAAAAGCATCTTGGCAAGACATACAGAGTTATGCTTGCAGATCCTGTGACAGAGGAACTGACAGACATGCTCAGAAAAGGGATCCTACTTGCCGGAGAAAAGAAACCGACTTCACCTGCCGAGGTTGAGATTAGAAATGATCACGAGATAGATCTGGTGATTTATGAAGGAAAATATCATCAGGTTAAAAGGATGATCCAGGCAGGCGGAAATCAGGTTGTTGCTCTTCACCGTATTGCAGTCGGCCCTCTTGCACTTGATCCGGCTCTTGAGGAGGGACAGTATCGCAGACTGCGCCGGGATGAAATAGAACTTTTTTAACTGTCAAAAGCCGGCGCTCATCTGATCTGAGACATGAAGCCGGCTGTGAAAAAAACGGTATTCATTTGAATTTCAGGAGACGGCAGACCTCCGGTGCCGTCAGCGAGCCGGAGCATCGATGATGCGGTGTCCGGCTGTTCATCCGCAGGTATCTCTCAACTTAACTTCCCGGGTATATTTTCTAAGCACAAATTTTTATTCTTACCCCCGCTTGTTTCAATGAAGATAATTGATACACCTGCGGGGATCTGTTTAGAAATAGCATTCAACGATTTTGACTGCCTGAAGGTATATCACAATTCACAGCCTGTTATTTCAGTTCCTGTGATGCAAGTTCCTCTGAATTCAGATCCGGTTAACTATTCGTCATTTTCTTCTTGTTCCTTGAACCTTTAGGTCTGCCAGGCTTCCGTTTAGGAGGTGACATTACACCTTCGGCAATGAGTTTTGCTTCCCGTTCAAGAGTCTTTTTGTTTTTCGCACCTCTGGGCCTTCCACGACCTCGCTTTACCGATTCATCTCCTTCAGCTGCAAGTCGAGCTTCCCGTTCCAGGGTCTTTTTGTTTTTGGCTCCCTTTGGTCTGCCTCGTTTTTTATTTTCTTTTGTTTCACTCTGATCTGAAGATTCTGGTTGCTCTGCTGATTTACTTGTTGCTGCCGAAGTTTGTGAGGAGTTTGTGACATCCGGTAAATTTTCAGGTGTTTTTGTACTTGTTTCAGCATCATTCTGCCTGTTCCCGGTTGCAGTTGTCCCGCTATCTTTGGCTTTGACTTTTTCCTTGTTTGCCCTGGATTCATTCATGAACTTCGACCATTTTGGATCCTGTTCTGAAGGACTGTACTTTAGCAGATTGTCTTCACCTATGATCATGGATGCAGGAGATTTTATTCCAAATGCCTTGTAGGTATCGCTGGCATTCTTTTGCGGTACTGAGGTTACAAGACTACGGGAATACACCGTACATTTCTGGTTTCTCAGACAGCTGAAACGGGCACCCATGAATAAATCCGCATCTTTCAGTTTGTTCTGCATCATTTTCACAACGCAGGAGCATATATAAGACAGCAGCAGATGTCCGTTGAATGTTTCAACGCTCTGAACCCTGAGAGGAAGTAATTTTGTGTAGTTTTTGGCAAAGTCAAAAATCTGCTCGGCTGACTGTCTCTGATAGTATGCTGGAAGAAGCTCTTCTATAGAATATTCTTTTCCGGTAATAAGAGCGAATATCCCCTGATGCTGCATGGCGGCATAAACATCATCCTGTGAAAGCCTGTTGTTTTCAGCCCTTTTGAACAGTTTGTGCAGTTCATCATTCTTCCGCGGACAGTCCAGCCCCAGATACATCCAGGCAGTCTTTTTCCCGTCACTGCCAGCCTGGATTTTTCTCTTTTTGATAAACAGATACCTGTTGGCATACTGAACGAAGTTCTCACCGCTTTCCAGAGTAGCAAGTTCTTCCTCAAGGATTATTTTGAAGGCGGCATCTCCGGATTTGACTCTGGTCATGTACTCAATTTTGAGTGTGCCGTCATCGTTGTAAAACAAATCAAGATTATCACCGCTGTTATACCCGGCGTCCATAATGCATGAAGAGATATCTATTCCCAGAGCATTAAGATGGCACAACGTTCTCTCAAGAGTTGACACATCAACAATATTACCGGGAATAGCCTGGTAGTATAGCGGCATCCCTGACTCTCTCTGAACTACAAATATCAGTCTTATTTCATTACTGATTGTTCCATTGTGGTTGCTCACTGCCGTGAGCCAGGTGTGGTTGCCATTCGGAAGTCCGCTGCTGTCTATAAGAATGTTCTTGTCGCAACTGTAATGTTTCACGACATAACTGATATAGTTTTTTTGGAATGTCATCTGCTTTTCAGGTGTGCCTATAGCGGCAAGAAAATCGCTGATACGCTGACTGGTCATGTTGGCTTTAGGATAAAGCATTTTGACAACATTCCCCTGATACCAGGTGATGGCATTACAGTTGGCATCGGCAGACAGAATGTAAAAAAGTACCATGGCATGAAGAGTGTCAGAATTGCCATATCCAATACTGTCTATTAATTCCATCAGACCTGATTTATGCAGAACTTCGTTAAGCAGATATGCGTCACCAAAATCCAGCAGGACTCGATCTGTCCGTGCTCTTCCGTCCTTGAAAACCGGAGGTACAAAATCATCCGGAACAGATCCATAGGTATTTGTTTCCGGATCATATGTGAAATAACCTCTCTCACTGTTTTTATAGATACCCTTTTCTCGATCAACAACTCTGCCTAAATAGGTGTATTGCACCGAGGTCTTGGTACCATGACGAAATGACTCAGCAGCTGAGGCATACTGCGAGTCTGCTCCGGAGTAAGAAATGTACATAAATATTACTACAAATAATCAAAAAAGATATATGTGCATATAATACCATACACTATATGTACAATAAAGAAAATTTGATTATTTTACAGGAATATTTTGAAAAGTGATATACTGGTAAATGCAGGTAGTGACAGGATTGATCAATGATTAGAAGTGGAGTAATTTTTTAGAAAAAATCGGGTGCTTAGAAAATACACCCGGGAAGTTAAGCTCAATTGACCCTGTTTAAGATTTTCAGGAATTGAAGATCTTTTCACGAAAAATGAAAAACAGAGCCATTACGATGCACAGACATGCCCAGACGTAATCCCACTTGAAATTTTCCTTCATGAAGAAAATAGTAAAAGGAATGAATACAGTAAGCGAGATTGCCTCCTGAATTATCTTGATTTGCGAAACCGTAAGAGAATGGCTGGCAATTCTGACGGCCGGTATCATCAGAACATATTCAAAAAAAGCAATGCCCCAGGACACTATAATCGCCATCAGCAAAGGATTTTCAGAATGTGATTTAAGGTGACCGAACCAGGCGAATGCCATCATAACGTTACTGTTAATCAGCAGAAAAATAGCTATCCAGACACTCATAGATTACTGACCTTGAACGAATTTTAGACAGTGCTAATTCTATCACTATTCATGCATTTGAACAGTTTTTTTAATGATTATAATCACAAAAAAACGTGCCGGAATATGACATTATTTATGGTATAATTGTATAAAGGACTTTTTGTTTTTAGGAGTTACACAGATGCTTTCTAGCAGAGAATTGGCAAATGCAGTTCGTGCTCTCAGTATGGACGCGATTCAGAAGGCTAAGTCAGGTCATCCTGGAGCACCCATGGGTATGGCTGATATTGCCGAGGTATTATGGAGACATTTTTTAAAGCATGATCCGAAGAGACCTCAGTGGTGCAACAGAGATCGTTTTGTACTGTCCAACGGTCACGGTTCAATGCTGCTGTACTCCCTTCTGCATTTAACCGGCTATGATGTATCTATTGACGATATCAAGAATTTCAGACAGCTTCATTCAAAGACTCCGGGACATCCTGAGTACGGTTATGCGCCAGGAGTCGAGACAACCACCGGTCCTTTGGGGCAGGGTATTACCAATGCTGTAGGTATGGCGCTTGCTGAAAAGGTTCTTGCAGCTAATTTCAACCGCCCTGATTTTCCGGTTGTTGATCACTATACTTATGTTTTTGTCGGTGACGGCTGTCTTATGGAGGGTGTATCCCACGAGGCATGCTCACTGGCAGGAACACTTAAACTCGGTAAACTTATCGCCTTCTGGGATGATAACGGAATATCCATAGACGGAAAGACATCCGGCTGGTTTTCAGAGGATACGGCCGCCCGTTTTGCCGCATACGGCTGGCAGGTTCTCAAGGTTGACGGTCATGATGCCATCGCCGTTGCTCATGCAGTTGAGGAGGCCCAGGCGGATACCGAGCATCCAACTCTGATCTGCTGCAAGACGGTAATCGGTTACGGTGCACCGAAGCAGGGCACCAGCGGTGTTCACGGTTCACCTCTCGGTGAAGAGGGTATTGCAGCTGCAAGAAAGACTCTCGGCTGGGAGTATCCGCCTTTTGAGATCCCTCAGGAGTACTACGAGGAATGGAATGCGGTTGAGAGCGGTGAGAAGGAATATGCAATCTGGAGCGAAATGTTTGAAGGCTACAGAAGCAAATATCCGGAACTGGCTGCTGAGTATTCAAGACGCATGAAGGGTGAACTTCCTGCAGACTGGGCTGAAAAGTCAGCTGCGTTTGTAGAGCAGCTTCAGAGTAATCCTGCCAAACTTGCAACACGCAAGGCAAGTCAGAATGCTCTTGATGCATACGGCGCTCTTCTTCCTGAATTCCTCGGCGGATCTGCAGATCTTGCACCTAGCAATCTCACCATCCACAAGAATTCAAAATCAATCACAGCGGATGACGCATCAGGCAACTATGTTCACTACGGCGTAAGAGAGTTCGGTATGAGCGCCATCATGAACGGTGTTATGCTTCACGGCGGTTTCAGACCTTACGGCGCGACATTCCTGATGTTTATGGAATATGCGAAGAATGCAGTCCGCATGGCGGCTCTTATGAAACTTCCTGTGATTTTTGTTTACACACATGATTCCATAGGTCTTGGAGAGGACGGTCCTACTCATCAGCCTGTTGAGCAGACATCATCTCTTCGTATAACTCCTAACATGAGTGTATGGAGACCTTGTGATCAGGTTGAATCCGCCATTGCATGGAAGGCGGCAGTGGAGCGCAAGGACGGTCCTACTTCTCTGATTTTTTCAAGACAGGGACTTGCACAGATGGATCGTACCCCTCAGCAGCTGGCTGATGTATACCGCGGCGGCTATATTCTCAGAGACTGTGAAGGCAAACCTGAGCTGATTCTTATTGCCACCGGATCAGAGGTTGAACTTGCTGTCAGTGCAGCCGAAGTTCTTGCAGGTGAAGGCAGAAAGGTCAGAGTTGTTTCCATGCCGAACACTTTTGAGTTTGATCGTCAGGATGAAGCTTACCGCAGCAGTGTTCTTCCGCCGGATGTCACTGCAAGGGTGGCTGTGGAGGCCGGTATTACCGACTTCTGGTACAAGTATGTAGGTTTGAACGGAAAGGTTGTTGGTATTGATCGCTTTGGAGAATCAGCACCTGCAGAGGTTCTGTTCAAGGAATTCGGGTTTACGGTTGAAAACGTTGTTTCCGCAGCTAAATCCGTCCTTTAATTTATTTTAAACTTTGACTTTCTCCCCTGCCTGATGCCTGACGGCAGGGGTTTTCTATCTGTTCCCGCCGCATAACAAGCTGTTATGCCGTCCTGTAACTGAGAGCAGTTCACCTTGCTTTACAAACTGAACGGTTCTGTTTCGTCCTGATTTTTCATTAATTCCGGATGGATTGCCTGCGGATCTTGTCATTCGCCGCACCGGATCCTCTGCATTTTCACAGCCGTTTCATTCAGACATTCAAAAGAGCCTGCGTTTCATATTTTTTATTGCCGCAGGATCGCGGCAGGGTCTTATGTCCTGGTACTGCGGAGAGGGAACTGCAGTCATCTGACTGGTGATGTCTGAAACTGTCCGGGCGTCCCCTGGCACATGAAGGTGCACGATTAGATAAAATTCATGAATTGCGGGAAATCATGACTGGTATCACTGATGAAACAGGATTCATTTAAACCCGGATAAAATGAAACCGGCGGCAGAATTCATTTCAGTAAATCCGGGTTAATGTCTGCATTTTTCCCCGGCGTTCCGTTTCCGGCCGTTTCAGCTTCATCCCGTTCATCTTCCTCATCATCATATTCATCATAGTTGTCATCATCTTCCTCATCGTATTCCGGATCATCCCTGTATGATCTTGTGGTATGAGTCGACATAAGCAGCAGGATGATCCCTATGATGGCGATTGCAATTACGATATATGTGCTGTAAATCATCGCTCTCGTATTTTCGTTGATGTATCCCGACCATATGAAAAACGGGCAGACGATGAAAAGCAGGGCAAGTCCGAGTGCTGAGAAGGTATTGCGATCTGTGCCGTATGGATCACGCGGCATAGGCATGTTGTAAAAGGCGAGAAGCTCCTCTATAAACGGTCTTCCTGGAAGCGTGTCAAGTTCAGAAAGAAGTATTCGCATCTTCCCTTTGGTCGGAAGCCAGACGCCTACTCGGTTTCGAAGAACAGGTTTGCTTTCAAGTGCAGTGAAGATTTCCTCATGGGGGATATAATCGCTGCTGGTCATTCTTTCATAAATGATTCCTTCCTCGGTTATTGTGATCTTGTATTTGGAGCGAAGAAGATACAGCCATGAAAAGTAAGCGTATATGACCAGGGGGAATGTCCACAGACATATTAGCTGGGCGACAGTTTGGGCATCATCAATTTTAAGACCTTTGGTGGATGTGAGAAATACTGTCGATGCGGCGGCTATGCTGATCATCAGCACTACCAGTACAACAAGTGTAAACCGGACGGAAACAAGGGATCTGGTGGAGTAGGTAAGCTCATGGTTCTTCAGCAGGGAAAAATTCCCCTTTCGCGTCAGGGGAATTTTGGGAGGAAGATTAAAGAAGCTGCTGGTCATACAATTTGCCCCTGCTGACTGTCCTACGACCTGTCTGCATTTCCGGATGATTTGTACTTATTTTTCAGTTTGGCTGTGCATACGGATTTAGGGATGGATACTGTATGGATGAGAACATCCGATGCATTGGTAAATTGGAAATTAACCTGGTTTACGTACTGCATGAAAATCTGCACCTGCTTGTTTTCGCATGCGTAACCCGGAAGATTGGACTTCATCTTTTCAGTAATATCATCACGGTTTGTTTTGATGTGATAGGTAAAACCGTCATTTTTGGAATAGGTGAAGTCTGTCAGAGTCTGATATTTACCGACACGGATAGGAAGACGTTTTTTATAATCAGATGCAATCTGCTCAGGTTTGACGTCTACATAATAACCTGATATGTCAGACTGGATGTCCTCCTCTGATATGGCTTCTCTGGAGCTCTGCTGTGATTTTGCTGTTCTGCTCTCAGCAGCCGGCGGGGCGGTCTGAACCTTGCTCTCTGCCGTGCTTTTTGCAGCTGCGGTTTCTGTTTTTTTCTGTTCTGCGGCAGCTGTTTCTTTTGTATTTTTCGGCTCTGGCGGCCTGGAGACTGCGGCCACTGATGAACTTGAAGCTGCCGGAGCCGGTTTTGTGTTCCTGACAGGAGGATGATCCGCATCAATCGGAGCGGCAGGAAGAAGAGCATCTGAATCAAATATAATTTCCGTCTCTTCTGAAGCCACATCTATGACATCATCTGTATTTTCCTGCTCTTCATCGTCGCTGAAACTGATTGAGATTTCATTAGGGTTCGAGTTTATTTTTGAAGCAGGCTTGCTGAGGTAGCCGAGACCTAATCCCACTCCGATACCTATGCCCAGCAGGATAGGGATTAATATAAGAGTTTTCTTTTTCAAAATTTCTCCAGTTTCCTGATTAAAAAGTGATGACCGGGTTACAGGCTGCACTGCTGTCTGCGCTCCGGAAACACTGCCGCTACTACAATTTTATGACAGTGAACATAGTTTTAAGTTCCGTAAATTATGCTTTTAAATTCAGCAGTCGGCATCTGTATGGTACTGATTGCACAGATTATAAGCAACCTGCAGGGATTTATCCGGCACAGCGGTGGAAAAATTGCCGGCGGAATGCTGTTTTAAACTTACATGCGCCGCGGTGTGAAACAGTGAAGATTATTGTGAATTTTCCGAATGCTCCTCCGGAATGAATTCACGACTGTCAGTCTGGCTGTTTCGAGTTAGGTGCTTTACCAGTTTTTCAAATTCCTCCCTGATAGTACACTTATGCAATTTCTGATTTAAGTGATTAAATGCGTTACAATGTTAAGATTAAAACATGATTTCTGTGCTTTGCGTTAAGTCAATAACAGGAAATCCGGTCTAGGTATGACAAGATCAAAAATGAGCATCTCTGACGGAGATATTTCTGTCGGATTGGATAATTACATAAGGAACAGCAGAATATGAAACTTGGTTTTGCCGGCGGGGCACAGGAGGTCGGGGGAAGCTGTATCTGTCTGAGGATCGGAGAATACGGGATCCTGCTTGATTCAGGTATCAGACAGGGTGGAAGCAGGGATCCTCTGCCGGACTTTCATCTGATTCAGGAGATGGGGGGCATTGACGCCATTCTGATCAGTCATGCACATATGGATCACATAGGATCCCTTCCCGTCATTTCCCGAGCCTTTCCCCAGGCTCCCATTTATATGACACCGATGAGTATGGATCTTACAAGGGTTCTTCTGCAGGATTCTCTGAAGATAATGTCTATGCGCGAGGAGGAGATCCCTATTTACGGAGAAGCGGAAGTATCAGCAATGATGGAACGCATAGTTCCGCTGAATGAGCTGCTTGAGAGGGAAATTCTGCCGGGGATCAGGGTTGTTTTCTACCCGGCAGGTCATATTGCCGGAGCTGCGTGTATATACCTCAGCACTCAGGAGGGTTCCGTTTTTTATTCCGGTGATTTTGCATCATTTCCTCAGCAGTCGATTGACGGGATTCATATACCGCGGCTGAGACCGGATTTGTGCATTGTGGAGTCTACCTACGGTGATCGTCTCCATTCAAACCGCCAGGTTGAGGAGAACCGTTTGATTCATCTTGTCGGTGAAGCTGTTTCCGCCGGAAAAAAAATTTTGATCCCGAGCTTTGCGCTTGGAAGATCCCAGGAGGTAATACTTCTGCTTCGCACCGGCATTAACAAGGGTCTGATCCCTCCTGTTCCTGTTTATGTGGACGGTATGGTGCGGGATATATGCAGAATCTATCATTTTCATCCGAACTGTCTGCGAAATAAACTCGCCCGAAGTATCATGAAAGGATATGATCCGTTCTATTCCAAAGAGGTTCGTCCTGTTCTGCCTTCCGAGGATCGCGGTGAGCTGGTGGAGCAGGACGGTCCTGCAGTTTTTGTGGCCAGTTCCGGTATGTTAAGCGGCGGTCCGAGTGTTCTGTATGCGGAAAAAATCATTTCACGCGAGGACGGTATGATTATTCTTACCGGATATCAGGATGAGGAGGCTCCGGGACGCGCACTTATGCAGCTTGCCGAATCTGCGGATGCATTCCGATCTCCGGATGCTGGTACTGAAGCACCGACATTTACACTGGCCGGCCGCAGTATTCCGGTTCGGGCCGGCGTATTCAAGGTAGGACTTTCCGCCCACGGCGACCAGAGTGAAATACTTGGTCTTCTTACAAGGCTAAGCCCCAGAGATGTATTCCTGGTGCATGGCGATGCATCAGCCCTGCCTTCTCTTGCCCGTATGGTTACGGGCGAATATCTTCGTGATGTTCATGTGCCCCGGTGCGGAGAAATAAAGGAAATCAGTTACAGAACACCGCGGAGACAAAGTCAGCGCAAATGGCCGTGGACGCTTGCAGAAACCGATACTCCGGATGAGAACGGAATGGCAGAACTCAGACTGTTTGTTCTTGAACACTATCCGGAACGGGAATGGACGGCAATTCAGCTGATTGAGATCTGGTATGGAAGAGCTCCTTCTGATTCTGATGAAATTGCTTTATGGCAGAAACTGCTTCTCAGATCAGCCTATTTTATGTCAGGTGAAATACACTTTTTCCTGTTTCATCCTTCCACCGAGGAGGAAATGAGTTTTTCTTCAAATCCGAAGGAAATGACCATCCAGGAGATTGAGAAATATGTTGAAAAGAATTTTTCAGAACTTGGATATAAAAAGATCGGTTTCCATCCGGATGAGAGGCGTGTCGTTCTGCGCTTTCTCTTTCCCGACGCCGTGGATCAGAAGGCATTCAGCACCGCGTTGGAAAACTTCAGATCTGATACAGAATGGACGGCTTCTATTTTCCCCGCCACTAATCATAATTCTGCGCAGATGTTTTTGCGCCAGCTTCTCGGAGATCGCATTGCAAAGATAAGTTATTTTGAAAGCGATAAAAGTTATCAGGTTTCAGTATCCGGCGGAAAACCTGAAGACTCTTCTGTTATAGAGAAATTTAAATCGGAGACAGGCTGGACCCTGAATCTGTCCGTGGACAGTTCGAAGAGTGCAGCTGCCGGTTCTTCAAATAATCCTTTTTTGGCTGTTAAACCGGATAAAGTCGGAAAAATAACTGAGCAGAATGAAGCATTGAATTATATAAAAACTTTCTGTGCAGAGGAAAAAATCCCGCTGCAGAGATTAGGCATTAAATCTGACGGTCAGGGAAGATATATTGAAATGACCTTCATTACACCGCAGATAGGAAAGAGATACGCGGATATGATTTCCGCCGTTTCGAATGATATCGGATGGCGTCTTGTGATAAGCAGCGCAGTACTGCAGAATATGGTGTTTTCCGTTGCCGCGGCTGCTGCGGAGAAAGCCGGTCTGGTTCTGAAAAAAAATCCTTCGTATATGCCTGCGAACCGGGAGATCCAGCTGAAGGTTTCGGAATCCGTATCTGAAGAGGTTAGAAATGCGGTAATAAGCGAGGTGGCTGAAAAAACAGGTCTTGCCTGCAGAATAGTCATGTGATCCGCAGCAGGCGCCGACTCAGATTCGCCGGAACGATGAGCTTCTTTATGGACCGGATCATGAAATATATTCCGGTGAAGAGCTCATCCTGACCTGTTTATGCGCGTGCCTGTCAGATTGTTTCAGCAGTCACTGTCTCTGATGGTGAATCTTATAACCTCCTCTCTGCCCAGATAGTATATGAAATCATATCCGTCGGTCAGTTTCATCCTTTTCCGGTCAAGAGGATTGCCGCAGAATCGCAGCTTCTGGAATTGAGTGTATTCATTTATCCTCTTTTTTTCAGAAGCGGTGTCGATTTTTACAGCATACTGATAGATGAATACAATGTTGTGTCTGTTCCCCGCTTCTATTGATATCATTGTCGCATCTCTTTCAATTGCAGGAAGTCTGAATATTTCAGAAAGACTTTCTGCAGTGGATTTTAATGCATTGTCATCAAGGTAGCCGCCTTCTGCAGAGTAGACATAGTCAATAAGAAAATTTTCTCTTGCTTCTATGAATTCAGGAGTGCTTTTATTGTTCTGATACCAGATGAAGATAATGAAAAGACCTGCCATGATGAGAACAAAAACAGTTCGTGTAAAAAAAATAAATTTTCCGTTGATCATGAAAAAAGTGTTTGAATTAATTTGTGAAAGTAAAAAAATCCGTGCGGGGGCATTGATAGAAATGCCAAATCATATTGAATTTTAGCATCAAAAGAGATTTCATTGTGTTTTTTCTGATGAAAAGACAAGGTTCAGCGGAGAACATAAAACACGTCTATGTACGGCCGGCAGCAGTCATGCCGTGTTTTCTGGATAGGTGCTGAATATGATCAGCCGGAAAATAAAAAGGGAGAAAATCCATTTTCTCCCTGTCTAAAAATTCATTACAACCCGCGATTTGAGATCCTTCTCATTCGTGAATAAATTAACATCCTTGTTAATATTGCGTCCCTGCAACACTTATTATTGTATTCATTTTTCTTTATAAAACAATGTGGTTCTGCAGCTCAAATTATGGGATTACAGTAAATAATGAAAAAATAATTCCTTATATTTCAATGACTTATATAATTATGCTGTTGAGCAATCTTACATAAAATCACAGCTTTTGCTTACGCAGGTATGGCAAATTTCCTACATGAATTCTGGACTTCTTCCTATAAACAGCGTCCCGGCTGTCAGTCTTCCCTGAATTCTCCCTTTTCTATCATTTTCTGTTTGGCCTTTTCGTGCAGTTCAACCAGTTCCGGATCATTTGTGTACATGAACTCATCTGCATGCGCGTAGGCGAATCTGTAGTTTCCCTCTTCGTAATACCGCCTTATTCCTTTAAGGATAAACTCGCGGTTGTCGGTAAAGCGCTTCATGGCGGCTTTCTTCTGGGATTCAAGAAATTCAGCCTCAGCCTTTTTCTGTACATCAACTATGGGGTTGCCGATCCAGGAGCGGTATATGCCGTATGCGGGATATGCCAGAAGGATTATTATGAGCAGTGCTCTTATCTTTTCCTTTGTGCGGTCCGGTTTTCTGCAGATCAGATAAAAGGTTTCCGGTATCAGCAGCAGCGATGCGGCAATTACACACAGTGCTACGGGTGTAAAATACAGCAGAGTCAGTATGCCGCACCAAAGCATAATCATGCCGCATGCGCTGCAGATTTCTCTAATCCAGACATTCATTTTTTTCTCCTGTGGTTTTCAGTTCTTTATCTGTCATGTGATATTCTGATCAGAAAATTACATGTGTATGATTCTCTTATTTCTCAGACTTCTTTCCTTTTTTACCGCCGATTTGAATTCACTGCGGAAACTTTTCAGCTTTTTCAGTCCTGAGCGTCTGCCGGTTTTTTCCGTATAAAGAATATCATTCAGCAGTACGGTTATTTCTGTCAGCAACTTTCTTAGTTCAGAGGATTTGATTCCAGGCAGGATCCTGTTCAGAAATCCGTCCGGAGTTTCGTGCTTCTCTCTCTGCAGATTCAGAGTTTTCAGCAGATCAGTGTATCTGAGGTATTCATCGGCAATCGGGGAATTACTGCTTTTTTTCAGCAGACGGCTGATCAGAAGCGTAATATAAACGACGGTAACAAGAGTTATCATAAGCAGTATAACCGCAGCAACCGTATGCTCCATCAGAAAACCCGCCAGAAAGCCCTGCTCCTCGGAGAAGTTATAGTTCAGGATCAGACTGTTCCATTTGAATTCAAGAGCGTCCAGTTTCTCTCTGATCCATGAGATGAAAGGTGTGTTTCTGTATCTTTCAACTGATGTAAAGGGCAGAGATTCAGGGGTAATCATGTCGATGTATGAGCGTTCGACTCTCTCCGGTGCTATTGCTGCTACCGGATCTATTCTTACCCAGTGAGTGCCAATGATTGCCACAACCCAGGAGTGCGCATCCGAATTGCGTACAGTCACAAAGTTGTCTTCACTGTTTATCGATCCTCCCAGGTATCCTCCTGCCACCATAGCCGGAATTCCGGCAAGGCGGAGCATATATGCGGTGGCGGTTGAATAGTGGTTGCAGAAGCCGTTGCGGTTGTTAAAGATAAATTCATCAATTATGTCGTTGGAATCCGGATTGTATTTAACAGGAGCGAGGGTGTATCTGAAATTTTCATCGTGAAAGAATTTCATGATTTTTAAAGCTATCTCCCTGTCGGATGATGTTTCACGCTTCCATTTTTCCACAAGCTGCTTAGTTTTCGGGTTTGATCTGTGAAAACCGGTGCGGAGCATATACTCATTTGCCGCTCTGTTTTTCCCTGCTCTCAGCAGGTACTCCTGATCTGCCGGAGATTCAAGATACTTGAATTTATAGTATCTCGGCTGAGTGATGGCCATCCTGTCGATCCAGGTGCGGTACGGAGTGTAGAAAATCTGCTCATTATCTGAAACAGACGGATCAAGTGCGGGGATCCATTTTCGCTGGGTAGGCTCCATATAGATGTGATATATATTTCCGAAGCCGAAACTGAAGGGCAGGCGCTTTCTCTTGTCCTGGGTGCTGAACGCCTGGATGTTGTACTCGTATCTGGCCATGTCTCCGCTGATGATGAAACCCTGCCTTACGGGATCGAACTGGGGATAGAATGTGGCTGTGAAGTATCTTTCATTCGGGATCTTTCCTTCGAATTTTACTCTGAACGCCACACTGTGATCCTGGATCAGCTCAGATATGGAGTTAAAGTCTATTTCCTCTCCCAGACCGGTAGATTTTACCGCATTGCTCGGCATTTGCCAGAACGGGTTGAAGCGGGGCAGAACGATAAATATAACGCAGCAGAGGGGTATGGCAAGGAGTACGGATTTTGCCGTGTATCTGAAAATGTGTCTTATATTCTGAAAGGCGAAGAGGGACATTATGGCGGCAAAATCAAAAAAGACAACCAGCAGCAGATAGGCCATCATGTACCAGGAAAAATGAAAGATGAAAGGTATGGCAGAAAGAAACAGAAGCGACATTACATGGACAACGAGATCATGCTGCTTTCCCTGCTCGAGAAATTTCAGCGCTATACCGCTGATCAGAAGATCAATGAAAGCATTTACCAGATGGACCCTGATGCCGTTTGAAATAAGAAGTATCGCAATCAGCATCACTACAATTGCGATGACAACCTTTTCCATGTATTTCGGATGTTCTCTGAACCTGTTGATTATTTCTCCGTAACGGTAGAATATACAGCACAGTGAAATCAGAACAATTACGGTGTCAATGACACCGATTAGGGGGATGACTGAAAGTGCATAGCATATGCAGAACAGCACCATGGTTCGTTTCTGATGCTGATATGCGAGCTGACTGTCTGCCATGGTTTACTCCGATGATTTTGTTGTACTCTATGCCATATTTTACTCAATTAATGGGGTATAAAATTTGAATTTGTTTCATATTGAGCACAACAGTCTGTTATCTGCAGCCCAAATATCTGCAGCAGGATGCAAACGGCGGTATTTTTCAGCCTTCCTGATTTGAGCATGTTTTCGCGGAAGTCTGAAAGTCCTTCCGTCACCGTCTTTAAGGATTGAGTTTTATGGTTAAAAGAAATTTTACAAAGGCTGCGGTAATAGGCGGTACATCCGAGATAGCCCTGTCAATTATTAAAAATCTGCCCTCCCTTGAAACAGTGTGGCTTGTTGGAAGAGATGAGACCAGGCTTAATGTCGCCGCGGACAGTCTTAAGGTGGCGGAAATTAAGGTGCTTGCAGGAGACATATCCTCCGGGGACGGTATAACCTGTCTTGCATCGCGTCTGCCGGAGGATCTGGATCTGGTTATTATCGCCCAGGGAATGCTAAGGCCATCTGCAGCTGACGGCGGCTACGGTGATCTTGATGACATGATCCGCGTAAATCTTGCCGGACCCTGCTTCTGGATGGATACTCTTGTGAGAATGTATGAGCATATTCCCTGCCGTATATGTGTAATTTCTTCGGTTGCAGGGGACAGAGGCAGGGCTTCAAATTATCTGTACGGAATGACTAAGTCGGGACTTTCCGCATATTCTGAAGGTCTGGCGTCAAGTTTGTTTCAGCGCGGAGCTCTTTGCAGGATAACGCTGCTCAAGCCGGGACTGGTGGCAACAAGAATGACGGCGGATCGCACTGATATGCGCCTGGCGGCAGGATGTGACAGCGTGGGAAGAAGCGCAGCCCGTGCTCTTATGGCGGGAAGGGAGACGGTCTATGTACCGGGATGGTGGAGATTTGTGATGTTTGCCGTCCGCTGTCTTCCCGACTTTATTTTTCATCACATCAGGGCATAGTTCCGGCTTCACTGTTTCCCCAGAGCGCCAGCAGGGTAAGAGCTTTGATTCTGTGTTCCTCACCGTGATCGGGCTTCAGTATCTCCTGACCTATTTTTATTCCGAAAACCTGATTTGATGAACTGAGCTGCAGCACGGCGTACGTCATGACTGAAATTCTTTCCTCAGTATTTCCGGAGATGGTATTGAAGTCAAGATAGAGATTGTCATCAACAGTTGCCGTGAAATCCTTGGACATCAGACCTCTGTTCATTGCAACCTGCTTCCATGCTATCAGGGAAGGGGGTTCGCCCTCTCTGTAGGGTCTCAGACCTGACAGCTCATCCAGTCCTCTTACCGTGCTGCTTCTTGCCAGCATGGATCCTGTTGATGAAGCATTCTCGGAAAGCTGATATTTTCCGGTAACAGGTCGAGGATAAATGAGGCATTTCTGATGGAAGTCGACGACTATGTGCGAGCAGATGATCCCGAAGGGATATGTGGTTGTGATTACAAACGCTCCGGAATGAAGCCAGCCGCGTTTCTGGGGATGAAAAATTATTCCTATGTCATCGCCGCTGTTTACCGTATCTTTGAATTCGCCGATTCCGTCTTCATTCATCGGTTCTGTTTTTATGGCGAATCGCGGGCGGTCGCAGGTTACGTGGAGTCTGAACCGGACAGATTGTCCGGCAAAGAAATTGTCAGTTTCCACAGGTTCAAGAACAACTGATCTGATGTTTTTGTATGTGTCAAGAATGATGTAGGGGATTACGCTGAGCATGAGACAGCATATTATGATAATCAGGTTGTTCTGATAGTTGATGCCGAGAATGAACAGGAGCAGGCATATGCCAAGATACAGAAATCCAACAGCCGTCGGATAAATTCTGATCTGATCATATCCTACAGTCAGAGGCACCTTCATTTCGCGGTGCATATAAATGTTTATGCGCCTGTATATGAATTTACGCAGTTTATCGAAAGCCATTACTTTATCGGATCCACCATTTCAATAATCATCCGTGAAAGGCTGTTGCCGCTTCCCACAGTACCTACGCCGCTTCTCATTCTGTGCTCGGCTACATACGGGAATACAGCCTGAATATCATCCGGCAGAACATAGTCTCTCTTTTTAAGATATGCCCACGCCCTTGCGCATGCAAGAAGCGATTTTGTGGCACGCGGCGAAAGAGGATTCGGAATTTTTCCAGATGAGCGGGTGGCTTCAACCAGATCAAGAAGATAATTCATGGCATTTTCTGAAACTTTTGTATTTTCAACATCGGACTGGATCACAAGAAGTTCATCCGTACTAAGAATTGCTTTGAGATCTGTTTTCTGTCCTCCTGTCAGCATCAGTCTTTCCGCCTCTCTTGACGGATATCCTATCTCTATACGCATGGTAAAGCGATCGAGTTCTGATTCGGGAAGAACAAATGTTCCGCTCTGATCCTGGGGATTCTGTGTGGCGATTACAAAAAATGGTTTCGGCAGCTGATAGGTTATTTTATCTGCTGAAACCTGATATTCAGCCATGGCCTCAAGCAGTGCGCTCTGGGTTCTCGAGCTTCCGCGGTTAATTTCATCAGCAAGAAGGATCTGACTGAATACAGGTCCCTTTTTAAAGCTGAATTCACCTGATGCGGTGTTGAATATGGATGTTCCGATAAGATCTGCAGGGAGCATGTCCGAAGTAAACTGTACGCGTTTGTAGTCAAGACCCAAAAGCTTTGCCAGCGCTGATGCCAGAGTTGTTTTTCCCATGCCCGGCAGATCCTCAAGAAGAAGATGTCCTTTTGCAAGCAGACAGGTTACAGCAAGTCTTACCTGGCTTTTTTTATCAAGAAGAGTTTCATCCAAAAGTTGAATTACAGTTTCTAATTTATCATTCATTTTCAGCTTTCCCGCAGGTCTGTTTAATTTCTGTGCATCAGTTTTGAGTCATAAAATGCAGTCTGTCATTAGTATAAGAGATTGCAATTTATGAATTAATCAAAAAAGATTATTTTCTTGATTTTTTTTAGATTATGCCACAGTTGCACAGAATATTCTCTGAATCCGGCAGATTCTGCGGTACCGGCTGACAGATTATAGGGGACGGGCTTTTATGCCGATACCGGCATATGGTGAGATGGAAGCTTGTTTCAGAATCATGAAAAGCGATCTGGAACTGAGGCCTTTTTTCACAACAAAGACTCCCGCATCATTGCTTACGTGCAAATATGCTTCGTGGCGCTGCTGCTTTTTCGCTGAATCGAGTATAAACCTGCAAAGTTTCACGGAAGGCTCGAAAGACGGCTTAAATGAAAGTACACCATGAATGAGCTCCTTCTTGCACCGGGAATTCTTAAAGTCATCGCACCGGATAAAGGTCAGGCCTGCCTGCTGACTACAACGATTCTGAAGTTATAACAGATCTGCGGGATCTTTTCTTCCTGAGGGGATTAACCGGGCAGGTGTAATGAGAGATACTGCGGTAAAAATTTTTCAAAAGGTTAAAAAATCATTAAAACCGTTCAAATCGTGAAATTGGCGTAATATGCCGGTAATGCAGGCGGTACAAAGGTTTACGGAGCTCTAACTATGCTCAGCTGTCGAATATTGAATGTATAAGAATCAATATTAAAGGTGTGTTACACCTTTTTTAAAATCAACACTTTTCCAGAACTGAGCCAAAAGAAAATACCAGTCTGTTCATTCTCATGTTGATACTGGAACAAACGTATGCCGCCCCTGGCTCCTGTCTGGTTCACATCAGCCTGAATTTTGCAAATCATGCTTACAAATACCGGTACCGGCTGCTTTGAGGATAGTTTGTTACTCAAGAAAGTATTTGAAAATGAAACGATCGGATCATTGAATGACTTGTACTTTCTCTGTAAAATCAGATGAGTCAGAATCCGGCAGATATTTGGATTGTACGCTGTGACAAAAATAACACGGATGAGTATGCCATCAGGCAATTCCTGATATCTTTTCCTTAATTTTCTGTCTGTTCTGGCGGCAGGAAGAATTTCAGCGAAGCGTCTGCTACGGGATCAAGGTACGTTTTTCCTTTTGATGAAATTTGTCTGACACGAACTGTGTGCAATTTAATCAGTATTGATCCGGTTTACATTATGAATAAAGTCTTACACTGATCTTTACTGTTGCTGATACAGAACTGATTGTTCATCAGGTTTGATTTTGCCGACTGAATTGGAGGGCAAGAATCATGGCGCCATCCCCTTTAGGATGCAGACGCAAATATGGAGAATGAATTTTTATGGCAGGAAACAAGAAAAATAAAAAAGAACAGTCAAACACAATAGCTCTTAACAAAAAAGCAAGACATGACTATTTCATAGATGAGCGGATTGAAGCCGGTCTTGTTCTGCAGGGCTGGGAAGTGAAGTCTCTGCGTGCCGGCAGAGTCAACATATCAGACGGTTATGTGATATTGAAGGACGGGGCGTTTTATCTGTTCGGTTCGATCATAACTCCTCTTGATGTTGCCTGCAGCTATGTTGTCTGCGATGCTCAGAGAACCCGAAAACTGCTTCTTAACGAGAGAGAGATATCCAAGCTGATAGGTGCGACAAAGCGCAAGGGTTATACAATTGTTCCTCTTGCGCTTTACTGGAAGGGCAGACATATCAAGTGTGAAATAGCACTGGTTCACGGCAAGAAGGAATATGACAAGAGGGATTCTCTTAAACAGGAGGACTGGAACAGGGAAAAAGCCCGTATATTGAAGCATTCGATGAGATAGCAGGAAAATAACTGAATAATTCTGTATTTTTGCCTACTGGTCTTTTTTACTTTAATGTGTCCGGGAATGGATCGTCTTGAAGCCATTCCCGTTTTTTTTTCGTGTCTTTATTACAGTGCAGCTTCAATTATGAATCAGCTGCTCTTTTATCCAGGCCACGCATTTTCCTGTAAGTGATCCTTCAGTTACTTCTTCTGATTTTCTTTCAGCAGATCTCTGATTTCGGTAAGCAGCTGAATATCTGCAGGAGGCTCGGATGTAGCTTCCTCCTTGTTTTCCTTAATGATTGCCTTTTTGAGATTGTTAATCAGCTTCATTGACAGAAAAATAGCAAAGGCAATGATTATGAAGTCGATAACAGTCTGAATGAATGCACCGTAACTGATGACAATAGCTTCAGCAGTATCGGTTTTTTCCTGAAGAGTGTATGCAAGATCCTTAAAATCAGTGTTGCCGCATATTTTGCCGACGATAGGCATAATGATGTCAGATACCAGTGAAGATACGATTTTTCCGAATGCACCGCCGATTACAACACCGATTGCCATATCGAGAACATTTCCTTTCATGGCGAAATCGCGGAATTCCTTGAGGAAAGATACACCTTTATCTGTAATAGCCATATATTTGCTCCTTTAATTTATAAAAATCTGAATCTGAATTTTCCGCCCGGGCACGGAAAGCTTCGAAAAGAAGAAGGTTCCCGGCAACTCTTTCTAAACTGAATTTTACCATGATCACATGGACGGTTAAAAAAATATTTAAAAAATTCCAAAAAAATATCTTGCAAATCTCGGAATTTGAAATATAATTAATAATTCAAGATAAACATCTGTCGGAACGTTGTAAGTTTTCGTTTCGTTCAGAGACCTGGGGGTGACCTGGCTTCGACAGGAAGAGTGAGGTCCTAGGTGCATGCCAAGCTGAGGTAACTTGTAAAACTGCTTCAAAAGAATAGTCGCAAACGACGAAACTTTCGCTATCGCAGCTTAATAACCTGTAGTTAGCCTTCCCGCGCTGGCTTGCCAGTGACTCAGCGTACGGAAGACACTTTCACTGGATCGCACGGATTTCCCGTCTGAGATTGAAGTGTTAAATTTTTATCAGACTGGCACTTGGATGGCGTGTTTACCCGCAGTTCATTTGCGAGATTAAAGATAAACTAAGCATGTAGTACCGAAGATTGATCCTTTCTGGACGCGGGTTCAATTCCCGCCACCTCCACCACGCTTACCGTCAGTTCTGGCATGAACTTCCTGCCGTTTTTTTTATCTCCCTGCCTTCGTTTGATTATTTTCAATGATGCCTGTTAAAAATATGATGAGCTGACCACACTGACAGGTTAATTAACTGCTCCTTTACATATTTTTTTTAGTTATTCTTGTCATATTCCAGCATCCTGTGTACTGATTAAAAGATCTGGCATTTAAAAACATCTCCTGCGATTAGTAACTTTGATGTGTTCCAACTGGCTGCGGGTTGATTGAAAGACTCGGCACCAGAGAACATCAGACCCATATCAGTAACTCTGGAAGTATTCCTTTTTGCCGATTGAACGGTTGAAAGACAGTTTTTTCCTCAGAAAATTAATCACGCAGGTGGTAATGAGAGAACTATGAAAAAATTTATTTTGCAGATAAACAAATCACCAAAACCGTCAAATCGTGAAATTGGCGTAATACGCCAGGAATGTCGGTGACACAACGGTTAGCGGAGGTCTAACCATGCTCAACTGTCGAAGAACTGAATGATGAAGGGCTCACTACAAATATCAGTATTTTTGTGATGCTTTGGTGACGAAAACACGGAATTTTAGCTCAGGCGTTTTTTATAAACATCATGTTTTTTTGAAAAGATTTGCAATTCCGAACCCTGAAATCTCTTGTTTTTTTATATTCACATGTACAGTCTCTTTCGGTTTGACTTCAGCAACCGGACTTAAGTGTAATCTTTGCTTTTGTTGACTTTCTTTGGATTTCTGATAACAGATTTGCTGCTGCCGTTTGTAATTTTTGAAATCTGCGTGAAAAAGATTTCTTTTTTGGAGCGATCTTTTTCCCTGGTGTACTGATCCGCATCGTCTTCAAGGTGCATGGTGTTTCCGGTATTCTTTTTATGAATGTATTCATTGACTGAATATCCCGAAAATATCATAGCAAGCAAAAGAACCGCAAAATTAATGTAGAACAAGATATTTGCAGAATCGAAATTAAAAATAAAGTCTGTTCTGATATCCCTGTGCAGCAGCAGAACAGAAGCTGCCAGCAGAATGCCGCCCTGGATCATTGCGCCTTTATTGGTCTTGAATAATCTCTTTGTTACATGAACTGCAATGATATAATACGAGATGAAAGCAAAAATAACGTAAAAAACAACAGGCAAGGCACAACTTCTTTCGGTGTGATCCAGTTTGTTGATTATATTCGGCATAAAAGTCATCAGTAGAGAAGAAAGAAAAATAACACAGGTCCAGATGCAGCAGTTCTTTTTGAATCTGGAAACAGGAAGCTCTTCAATTCCTTTTCCTGTCTGACCGTTCATTGCATACCTGTACTCATGTCCTTCGAATGTAACTTCGCACATCCATATGGGGAAAAGAGCATAGTTAATATAATCCGGTTTGCAGGTTATACTGGAAGAGCTGATGCTGTAATAATCGAATTTTTCTGCGTCGGTTATAAATCTCTCAAATGTATCCATCGCTCTCTTTTTCACTATGGCAAAACATGATGAATCATCAAGATCATAAATACAGGCGTCAAGTCCTGACAGATAACCGAAGCTGAATTCAGTTATCCCGTCGTATCTGAAAGGCTCCAGTGCATGGGTGATATCATCATCCACGCCGGTTGCTGCATCCTGGGGAACCTTGCGAAGCAGCATGCTTCCCTCGTTTTCTACGCTGAATACGTTGTGCTCGTATCTTCTGTTTTTGCTGCTTCCGTATGCTCTCTGTTTTTCAGCTACAAATTTAACCGTTCCGTCAATCTGCACGTCAAAAAGCCAGAAGGGAACATATATGGCCTTTACGTTTTCAAATTTTACCTTTTCTCTGAAGTTATCAGGAAGAAACAGGTGTTCGTCCATAAGCTTTCTGAATTTTTCAAAAAAATATTTTCTGTCCTGCTTAAACGGAATGATAAAGTCCGGAAATCTCTGATCTCTGTACTTGTCAACAAATACAATGGCATTGCCGCAGAAAGGGCAGTGATCAGTTGCACCGAGGGCTCCGGGAGACATCCTGCCGCCACAGGAGGAGCAGGTATAGGAACGGGCTTTTATTACATTCTCGTCAATCTGTCCTGTTTCATCTCTGTCGGCAGTAGCACCCTTCGAGAACATGTCAAGAACTGTTTCTGAGTATTCTGCTTTTTCTTTAAGAAGCAGGTCATATCTCACAACCGACATTCTTGTATTGCAGGACTGGCAGAGAAGCTTTCCTTCTGTGATATCGAATTCCATATTCCCGCCACAGTCGGGACATCTGGTGTGCTTAGGAACATCAATCATGATCACTCCCTGTTAAACATTATGATTTGCGAGTAAACAGAACTGTTGGCGTTCTATTAGAATCATCCAAATTTGAGCAAGTATACTCTTAAGAACATAAATTGCAATGAAGAAGTATATAAGACTGCTCTGATTTGTCAGAAATTTCTGGTCTCTGCAAATTCATGGTGGAACGGCACTGACAGATTGTTGATTCCTGATCGGAGGATTCCTTTCAGTGGAATTTGCATTTCAGTGGTATGCAGGTAACTGTACAGAAACAAAATCCTGAATATCGATTGGTTGGAGGATGACGCGACAGCAGCGAGGTTAATTCTGAATTCTGGCAATAATTATTCCTTGTTAATGAGATCTGTTTATTTGAAATAAATCATCCTTGAATATTTGCAGCTTGATTTGGTAAAGAGCAAAAAAAAACATGGATAAAACTTCCGGAGTTCATCCATGTTTTTTGTATTGAAAAAATTAAACCCTATTTCCCTACATGATGTTTGATCCAGTTACCGTTTTTATCTTTGGCTCTTAATAAAAGACGGGATAAAGAGAGCTCAAGACTGCGGTGTGCACTTGCTGTTCCTGTATCATCCAGTTTGGACCTTGAAAGAAACTTTCCGATGTCCCCCTCCGGCAGTTCCTTGATGAACTTCTGCACGTTATCTACAAAGGTGTACAGTCTGTCAGTCAGAAGCTGGATATTTTCCGGATATTTTCCTATATGAGGGCTGAAGATGGATTTATTTCTTAATTTAACCATGCCGAGAACACCTACATGCTGCTTGGTAATTCTGTCTTTAAACTTTCCTACCTGTTCTTTTATATTGTCAAATGTTGTAATAAAATCTTTATTACGAGCTATAAAATTTCTTGAATAGTTATCATAATCTTCAATGAATGCCCCTTTGGATCTTGGAATAAGAACCTTAAGATCTACGTCAAAGGTGAAATACTCACTCATTTTATTCAGAGTTTTTTTCATTGACTTCAAAGTACTGTCGCTGCATTCGGTGTATTGAGATTCAACCTTGCATTTGTTCCTGTCATGATTATAGTCTTTCATCAGACTGATAATATCGTTAAAATTCTTCTCATACTTGTTGTGATGATCCTTGTACCACCAGGTTAATCCGATGGAAAATGATAGTGCCCTGCGTGCAATGCTGTTTTCATCTGTATACTGGATTATCATTCTCCAGTATTCTGCCATCAGCTTCTGATTTGCTTCGATAACTGAAGCGTCAGCCAGTATATTTTTTCTTTCATTTTCATTATCAAATATCAGATTCGGACGGGTGGTTATATCCACTCTGAAATCAAGAGCCTGCTGAATTAGAGCACGGCATTTATCACGAATATTGTAAAAACTATCGTAATTTTCTGTATTTTTATCAGTAGGAATATATTGAACCGTACACTGATATGCAGCATCAAAATTGGCAAAATATTTTTGCACCTGTTCCATGGCATATTTTCTTCCATTAACTGGAGCATCCTTTGCCTCATTCTCTTCAGCACAGGCTGAATTAAAATCAGTCAGAAACATTAAGCCGGTCAGCAGCAGACCAAGCAACAATCTACATCTTTTCATTTTTTCCCTCCCTGCATTTCTAGAATCTGATATCATAGGTATTGACATACCAGCGGCCATTGCCCTTGCGTCTCAGTTCATGAGGATTTTTAGAACCGATCTGCTTTCCGTTTTTATCATATGCGCGGCTGTAAACAATAGCCAGCTCTTCCTTTTCACCGCCCATTTTAGTTAGCTGGTCTCTCTGATTTTCATTTAAAAAGTATGTATCCAGATCATTGGTGTCATCAAATCCTTTGATTACAGTGATTTTCGGATCATCAAATTCAACATATACATACTCGTCCTGGAAACGATTCTGATGCAGATCCCAGTGGTATCGCAGCAGTGATGTTCCTATATCGGTCTTTCGTCTGTCGGGATTGATGCAGTCCAGATAGAGTTTGTAATTCTTCTCCTTGATTGCTGTGGCAAATATTTCCATTACTTTCTTCGGATCGGCATCTTCCGGAACTGATTTGACCGTGTACCAGGAATCTTTGATTTTATCCACCAGCTCCTCTCCGATAAAATAACCTGAATTATCATTATTCGGATCGTAGACTGCAAGGACAGTATCATTGGCGTAAATCATCTCAGGTACAACTATCCATCCCCATACAAACGGAGACTTCTTCTCTACAGATGAATCCGGCGATTCTCTTACAAAACTTGTAATTTTGCCCAGAACCTTAAAATTAAGATTATCGCCGATGCTTGCATCCACCATACTTCTGTAGCGTCTTATGGCTTCATAGGCACCGTACCAGTTGCGCTCGTTCATGGATATGAAATAATACCCGGCAGAGACCTTTCCCACTGAAATGTAGTCACCAGAACCTCCGCCGAACATATTTGAAGGGTAGAGAACATTTTCCAGAACAACATATTTATTCAGATAATCCTGGATGTTCACACTTTCAGGATCCCCGGCTGGAAAAACTTTTGTAAGAACATTCTTGTCGGCCTGCTGCTTATTCCATTCGGTTTCATTCATTTTTTTTATCCGGGTGCGCATCTGCTCCTCGTTGGTTTTATATGCCAGCATTTCGGGAGTGATCTGCCGAAAATCACCCATGCTTCTCTGCACAGCGATTGAAGCTCTTTTCATCAGTTCCTTTACACGTGGATCATCCGGATACTGCTCATTCAGCTGTTTAATTCGGGTAAGTGCGTCAGTCTTATGAAAAAATCTGGTATTGCTCGCTCCCTGAGCTCTCTCTACTTCCTTTTCAAATTCCTTTAAAAAATAATTAGCCTTGTCTACATCGGCAAAAGGTGCCTCTGCCGCCATGACAGGAGAGGTCAAAATTGCCAGAGATAAAAGAACTGCAGATAATTTACGTTGCATAATCATACTCCCTTATATTCTTAATCTGTCAGAGAACAGATATCTCGTTTTGAATCAGATGACGCCGTTGCATCAGTATTTCATCCTTTCTTCATTACAGGTAACGGTAACGATCTGTTTAAAGATTTGAATAAAACAGCCAAATCAGGATTTACGCTATCGGAATTTAACAAACCATGCAGTGTCTTGAAAAAATACCGATGCAGTCATTATTGCCAATCTTGCAACTTATTTACAACATTAACTGTATCATACATTGATCCAGGCGACGAATCGCTTAATTCGGATTGCAAATTGGCACTTTACAAAATCAGTCAGGAAATATCCAGGATGATTTATTCCAAATAAACAAATCTCTTTAACATGGAATAATTATTTGCAGGAATTCAGAATTTATACTGATTGCTATCATGTCATCCTCTAACCAGTGATACTCAGTTTCTTATCCTTACTGTTACCAGCGTTACCTCTGAAATGCAAATTTTACTGATAGGATCTAACACTATGAGCCATCGTTTAATGGTTTGTCATTGTCGTTCCAACTCGAATTTGTAAAGAGCCCCAAATTTTGTGTCTTGTAAAATTTAAGTTAAACAGCGTATCAGTTTCCACCTGGTTTTATGACATCTTTTTTTCATGCATCGTACCGAGCTTGTTGTTTTTGAGTCTGCATCACATGGCTGTAAAACTCCTATACATTGATCACATTATTTTTTAATCATTGATCACAAAAATAAACTGTTATCCATATAGATGCTTTGAAAATCTTAAATGGTTGGGTAACAATTGCACGGTTTGCTTGGGTGTAGAAAAAATTTTGAGCATTCATGCAGACGAATGTTAAGACCAAAATAAAAAAAATAATAATAATTAGGAATTTGTGTTATGCAATTTGCAAAAAATGCATTTCGTCTTTCATTGCTCGCAAGTCTGTGCGCAATTGGCGGAAATGCTTCGGCTGTCATCGATAGCGGTGAGATGATTATTCTTCACCCGTTCCAGTGGACATACAGCAGTATAGCCAGGGAGTGCGTTGAGGTTCTAGGTCCGAAGGGCTACGACGGTGTTCAGATTTCTCCGCCTTCTGAGCACATAAACCGCAATGATGTCTGGTGGGCTGTTTATCAGCCGGTAAGCTTCTGGAACTTTACCACCATGGACGGTAATGAATCCGAGCTCAGGGATATGATCAAGCAGTGTAACAGTGCCGGAGTAAAGGTGTTTGCCGATGCGGTTTTCAACCAGAGAGCATCCGGATCCGGTGTCGGTATCGGCGGCAGTCTTTATTCCTCAAGACACTATCCGGACATGGATGAAAGCGACTTTCACGATAAAGGGTGTTACGGCATCAATTACGGTGATGCCGACAGCATAAGATTCTGTGATCTGTCCGGAATGCCTGATGTGGCCACTGATCGTGACGCCACAAGAACAAAAATTGCCAACTATCTGAAAAATCTTCAGAGCATGGGTGTATACGGTTTCCGTATAGATGCGGCTAAGCATATGTCTCCTGAAGATATTGCCGCAATTTTAAGGAAGGCGGGAAATCCACCTGCATATCTTGAGGTCATAGGAGCCGACGGGCAGCCTGTTCAGCCTTATCAATATGCTTCCATCGACAACTCCGTTGTAACGGATTTCAAGTATTCCGAAGTTATGCAGAGTAACATCTACAACCCTCAGTATCTGATCCAGATGAACGATTCATGGTTCCAGCTTCCGGGCTATGCATCTGAGGTTTTTGTAGCAAATCATGACAATGAAAGATGCTCTGCCGGCACATGCTCTATAAATTTCCAGAATAACGGATGGGCCTTCCAGCTGGCGCAGTCGTTCATGGTGGCATATCCTTACGGTACAGTCCGCCAGATTTATTCAGGCTATGAGTTTACCTCCCATGATGCTGCTGGTCCTCTTGATGCGGAGCGATGCACGGGAGGCTGGCACTGCGAACACCGTGATTCGATTGTAAACAACGCTGTCGGCTTTGCCCGTGCAACCCGCGGTGTCGGTGTAACATCAAAGGGATCGGAGGGCAGACTGATATGGTTCAACCGCGGCTCAAACGGATTCTATGCTTTAAATGCCGGGGATAATGATGTAACAAGAGAGTTCAGTGTTGAAATGCCGGATGGCATATACTGTGAAATTCTGCAGCAGAATGAACTGTGCGGCGGTCAGCAGATTACCGTACATGACGGCAAGGCTGTGATCAAAGTTCCTTCTCACAGTGCGGCTGCAATCTGCACCGGCAGCTTCTGCGGCAGTGTGGTACCGCCGGATCCGTGCAAGAACAATCCTTCCTCTCGGGAATGCGGACGCGACCGTTACTATGTAGGCTCGTCGAACAACTGGACTTTCACCAAGATGGATTCCGGCAGCAACGGCTGGTTTCTTCTCATGATGCTCGGCAACGACGGTACCGGAAAGCATAAATTTTATATAACTGATTCACCGGACTGGAACGGAAGAGTGTTCGGAGCGTCTGAAGGAAACGGTCTGGCGTTATGCGCTGATGTCAGATCCTGCGAACCTGCAAGTACCAGAGCCGTTGGCCGGAATATGCTGTATGTGGGTCTTGATAATTCATATACCTTCAATATGCAAATCGGTCCGGTAATTTTTCATGAAATTGAAGCTGAAATTAACGGATTGGAAGTTGCTTTCAGAAATGACAGCAAGGGCTCTTTCAATTACGTATGGGATTTTGGAGACGGTACAGCAGCTGCCGGAAGGAAACTGACCCACGTCTATGAAAAACCAGGAAAATACGATGTGGTCCTCACGGTATACGATAATCTTGAATCTGCAATAATCCATAAGACTGTTGAAGTGAAGGACGATGTCTGCAGACAGAAGTACAGTGAAATGTACTATGCAGGAACAAGCAACAAATGGGCTCATGATCCTATGAGCTTTAATTCTCAGACCTGCAGATGGGAGATCCCGCTGGAGCTTGACGGCAGAGGAGACCGAAGCGGTCCTCAGCGCTTCAAGATAACACTCAGCCCTGACTGGAAGCATACGGTATATGGAACCGCAGGCGGCAGCAGAATGTGCTCCAACCAGTCAGCCTGCGGCGATATTGATATCAGTGAAGCCGTCGGATCCTTCATTCTTAATGTTGATGAATCAGATATGTCCTGGTCCCTGGCTGCCGCAGGATATGATAATCATGCACCTTCGGCATTCTTTGAAACGGTTCAGACGGGACCTCGTCAATTCCTGTTCACCAGTACCTCGGTTGATCCTGATGGTGATGAGCTTGAGCTGAGCTGGGATTTCGGTGACGGAACTGCAGCAACCGGTGCAGTTGTTTCTCATACCTTCAGTTCGGATGAGTCGCTAACTGTGACTCTTGTGGCATCTGACGGAAAGGCCGAGTCCAGGTATGAGGATATTGTCATGATGGTTTGCGGCGACTGCGATTACATCGAGGCTACCCATGATGCCCTGTTCTTTGCCGGTACTTCAAACGGCTGGAATCATGAGGCTATGAAATATGATCCGAGCAGCGGCTACTGGAAGATTTCTCTTGTTCTGACAGGTGAAGGGGATACCGGCGGCAGTCAGCGTTTCAAAATTACCGATCAGTCAGGATGGAAGGGCACTGTATGGGGTGATGCAGGCGGAAATGCTCTCTGCAGCAAACAGTCGTCCTGTCCTGATGTAGTAATTGATGAAGTAGGTGTGTACACTCTTTCAGTGCATGACAGAGATCTTACATGGATTCTTCAGAAAAATGCAGGCTATGTTGCAAAGCACAGTGCCATGTACTATGCGGGAACATCAAACAGCTGGAAACATGAGCCTATGACCTTTGATACTCAGACCGGCAGGTGGTATATCAATCTGGATCTGACAGGAAAAGGCGATGCAGGCGGCAGCCAGCGCTTTAAGATTACTGATCAGGCCGGATGGAATGGAACTGTATGGGGCAGGGGATCAGACAACAGCCTCTGTCCGGATCAGCGTACGTGCGGTGATATCAGCATCAGTGAAACCGGCAGTCATGTTCTCTATGTCAATGATGAAACACTGACATGGATTTTAGAACCAAGGTAGGACAAACTGATATCTGAATAAACAGTAATGAATTAAGAGCCCCGGGATCCGGGGCTTTTTTGTATCTGCAGGATTTTTTCAGCTTCAAAGAAATGAAATCATACTCTTCGGGCTTTGACGCTTTCTGCAGTTTTTGAGATCTGCTGATTTGGCAAAGAGATGCGCGGGCTGATGTCAAAAGCTCCGCCGAAGAAAAAGTACAGCACTTTTCAGCAGCGAAGCCTCTGAAGATCCGGACTCGGTACACCCGCATGGATCTGTTTTATGAGTTATTCTGACAATGTTCTTCCGCCTTTTGTTTTTTAAAAGGAGAGGAAGCTTTTTTAGAAGTTGGATCCGTTCCAGCCCCAGTTATCAAGAGGGTAGTAGGCTACGTAGACCGCATTGCCCGGGATGCCCAGCACCTCCTCCAGAATTTTGCATATATTTGCAGTCATGTTTGATGCGGATGACGGCGATGCCTGGCCGTAGAGACTTACGGATACAAAGGCGCCGGCGGCAAGCTTTTTGCCGGCAAACCACAGATCCGCGCCGCTTTCCATTCCAACCATTACATACTGCTTTGGTTTATGAAGGCAGGTTACGGCTGCATCGGATACCTCATTCTGTATCTTTTCCTTCTGTTCGTCTGTTACCTGCACTGAAAGTTTCAGATTGATAAATGGCATGGTTACCTCCAATTCGGTTAGTGATTACTTCTGCATTTCACCACGGATACCCGTGGAGCCGGTTTTGCTGCCGTCTATAATTTTTACGCCGTCATGTCCGCCGATAATCAAAACGTCTGCTCCTCTGTGAGCAAAAAGTCCAACGGTCACAACGCCGGGGATCATGTTAATCCTCTTTTCAAGATCCTTCGGGGATTTGATCATGAGATCGTGTATATCGATGATGGAATTGCCGTTGTCAGTGATTACATTTGAACGGTAGACCGGTCTTCCTCCCATTTTTATCATTTCCCGCGATACGTAGTTTCTTGCCATGGGTATCACCTCAATCGGAAGAGGAAATGCTCCGAGTGTTGATACCAGTTTGGTTTCGTCAACTATGCAGACGAATTTTTTAGCAACCGCAGCAACAATTTTTTCGCGAGTAAGAGCAGCTCCGCCGCCTTTGATCATCTCAAGATTTCCGTTGATTTCATCTGCACCGTCAATATATACGTCGAACTCTTCAACATCATTAAGATCAAGTACAGGAATTCCAATCTTCTTCAGCCTTTCTGCGGAAGCCAGGGAACTTGATACCGCACCTTTGATCTTATCCTTGAGAGGAGCCAGATTTTCAATAAAGAAGTTTACTGTGGAACCTGTTCCCACACCGAGGATATCGCCCTCCTTAATATATTTTACAGCTTCAAGTGCGGCTGCCTTTTTCATATCGTTCTGATTCATTTGCCTACCTGCTAATAATCTGACATCCTCATCTGCCTGAAGGCAGGGGATTTCTACTATAGTTCCCACAGCAAGCTGTATGCTGCTCTCGGTGGGTTGACCGATAACACGGTTCACTTCACAAGCTCTGCGGCTTATGCCCCGGTCTGATTTGCCGTCATTGAGAAAGCCGGAGTCTATCTCTGCCGGCAGGAAAGATTATACCCAATTTTACGCCTTATATTAACGCCCTGAAGGACGAGGTTTTACGGCGCGATCAGATAAATTCCCGCCGGGGTGGTCACGGTTTCCAGTTTTTCATCCCAGCTGTCTGCGGGAACGGAGTCCACAAGCTGAAAATCGTGTGCAAGACCTATTATTTTTACCTCACGTCCGGACTGGCGGAGATTTTTAAAAAGCTGATCATAATAGCCTCCCCCCATTCCAAGACGGTTGCCTTTCAGATCGAAGGCCACAAGAGGAGCAAAGATTACATCCAGATCATCTGACTGGATCAGGGGACTGTTTTCATCCGGTTCAAGTATGCCGTATTTGTTCGGAACCAGAACCGTATCGTTGTCGTAGCGTCTGAAAGTCATTGCACGGGGCAGATCCGGATCAACAACAGGCAGATAGATTTCTGCACCGCAGGATGAAAGTTCTTCAATCAGCGGCATAGTGTCTATTTCACCGTCGGAAGCAAGATAAACAGCGTACGTGTTATATGAAAAAACATCTGGAATATTTTTTATCTGACTGAGCAGAGCAGATGAGGCCTGTTTCTGCTGGGTTTCGGTGAGCTCACGGCGGAGTTTTCGGATTTTCTTTCTTAACTGACTTCTCATATCATTTGACGGGGTGCCCTGGCATGGTTAAGTAATATTGCCTTGAACCCTATGGTTCAAGTGGAAACCGAGTTACTCCGGTTTAGGCTTCTTAATCAGGTTAAGCTTGCTCACCGCCGGGTAAACGATCCCTAGTTGTAATGCATCGGCTCAGGAACAGTGACCGCTCCAGCCAGGACACGTACTATTATTGTTGCTCCGCTCCGATTTTGTCAAGTTTTTTCATCAGCGAACTGATTTTGCTTTTAACTGCATCCATTTCTTTTTTGAATTCAGCATCCTTTGACAGATTTTCCTTGCAGTAGTTTACCGCCACCAGACTGATGACCTGCTCTATGGGAAGACGGTTGCTCGTCAGACTCTGCATTTCAGCAATATCGTGATTGAGTGTTTTTGCTGCTCTGCGGAATGAGTCGCTTTCTCCCGCCTTGCAGCTGATGGTGAATTTCTTTTTTTGAATTTCAATTTCAACTTTTTCTACAGTGGTGGAATCCATTTATTTATATCCCTGCTGATAATCTTTAGAACCGCACGTTTTGGCGGACATTTATTCTGCCGGAGCCGCATCTGTTCTTTACACAAAAACTCCTTTTTGCAGTCTATCAGAAACGTATCCTTTTGGCAAACAGACGCACCGGGAGACTTAATGCTCAGACCTTGCAGGATCTTGATCCGGACTGATTTTTCAATCTGATTTTTTGAATCGGATTAACATTAATGGTCTGCCGGTTTGTGTATGATTGATCCGTGATATCTTTAACTTAGCGCAGGCAGGTGGGTTATGGTTCAGAATGAAGCAGTTGTAAATGCAGGTGATGAGGAGATTGAAAAAGAGGCTCCGGAACTCAAGCTGAAGTTCAATTCCATGCTCAGAGAAAATCTCAGACATATTTTTATCCGCACCGTTGATAATGAGTACTATGTCCGCACTCTTGTCTACCGGAACAATTTCTACCGGGAAATAAATCCCGAGAGTGTTCCGCTTTTCTCCTTCTCGCTTCCGGATGACGCACCCGTCTATATCGAAGGGTATCAGATGCTCTCCCATATCGGCGGCACTGCATCAGCACCTGTCCAGCTCGGCAGAATGAATGAATTTACGGATCTGAAGATTTGCAGCCTGTCGGCGGGGGAGGTCTGCGGTTTTAATTATCTGCTGACATGCATTGATGACGAATGGTATCTTCTCGGTGCACTGACATGCATGAGCACCTTTCTTTCCTTTCACCTTAAGAACAGCAGGGTTGATGTGGTCTGGGAGATGTCCGGCGTCGGAATTATGCCGCGAAGCGAGTATGAGGGTGAGAAAATCTGTCTTTTATCCTCGGAAAGCAGAAGTGAAGTGCTCAATCGCTACGGATCGCTTATCGCCAGATTTCACAAGCCCCGGCTTACTGTTCCTAAAACAGGGTGGTGCTCATGGTATGCCTATTACGATATGGTAACGGAGGAGGAGATTTATAAAAATCTCGATCTCATGACCGGCAGCTGGTCGGAACTTGAATATCTTCAGATTGATGACGGATATCAGACTCATATGGGTGACTGGATGACTCCGTCGGATCGCTTTACCGGAGGACTTGAGGGCATATGCAGCCGTGCCGCCAGTGCCGGCAGGAAGGTTGGGATCTGGGTTGCACCGTTTATTGCTAGCGGAGAATCGGCTCTGTTCAGGGAGCATCCCGACTGGATGATCAGAGGAGCAAAGCACCATCCTCTTGTTGCCGGTGACAAAACCTACGGCGGCTGGAGAGATCTGCCGTGGTATCTTCTTGATTTTACAATACCGGAGGTGAGGGATTATATCCATAAAGTTTTTTCCTACTTTCACGGTACTCTCGGCATAGACTATTTCAAGCTTGATGCACTGTTCTGGGGTGCCATACCGGGGTTGAGATACCGTAATCCCGGCATTACCGTGTGTCAGCATTTCAGAACGGCCATGGATGTTATCCGCGATGCCGTGGGTGATGAAAGCTATATTCTTGGGTGCAATGCGCCTCTGTGGCCGTCACTTGGACTTTTTGAAGGGCAGAGGGTTACTGATGATATCGAAAGAAGGCATGCCAGGATCAGCGAGCAGAGTGTTCAGGCTCAGGCCCGCAGCTGGATGTCCGGGGTTCTGTGGCTTAATGATGTGGACTGCATGGTGTCAACCGGAATAATTCCGGAGGATGCCGAGATTATGCAGAAGATGCTTCTTGAATCAAAGGGACCTCTGATTATAGGTGATCCTCTGGACAAGGCGCATAAGGAACTTCATGATCTTGTAAAAAAGTGGCGCAGTGCCACAGAAGTTTCAAAATAGATTCTGACATCTGGTTTAAGCTGTTTCTGCCATGAGATAAGGAGTTTTAATCCGGCGATCCGGGGCGCAGTCCTGCAGGCCGGATTGGAATGTTTTTTTTCAGTCTTCTTCCTTTCTTAATTTTTTCCGGCACTTCTTTTCCCTTTGTTATGCGTTTGCACTGTATTGCAATGACTGTTAGAATTGTTCACCCGCGGAATATTTCCGGATATCCGCCGGCGGGTGACGATTACCTTTTGAACCGGTTTTGCTACATCATGAGGATTTTATGATTTCTGATGAACTGAGTGCGGCGTGGAGCAGCGGAGAGGCTGCTATTTTACTTGAAAATCTGGATTTGGAAATTACCGAGGTTCATGGACTGATATGCGGTCTGATTGCCGGAGGCTGTGCAAACGACGTGTCTGCGTATATGCCGAATCTTATGAATATCCTTAACAGCGGCGAGCCTTTCGGCGAGTCCATAAAGGAGTGGCTGGTGGACTTTTTCGGTATTGTATCAAAGCAGTATCATGATATGGAGACTTTGGAGTTTCCTTTTGATGACAAGCTTGTTTCTGCTGATGACACTGTCTACTATCTTTCAATGTGGGCCGGCGCTTTTCTTCTAGGCTTCGGGTGCAGCTTCGGCAGCGAGGAGCTGTCCACATCGGGCAGGGAGCTTGTTGAGGAGATTTCTGCATTTACCCAGGTGGAGTCGGAGGATATTGACAGCGAGGATGAACTTGAAAATGTGGTGACAACACTGGTTGAGCATCTGAAGGTTTGCGCCATGTCGCTTTATGCCGACTACGGAGCGGTTACCGGAGGAAAAATACCTCTGCGAGAGAATGATAAAAAGAAGGAAGGTCCGATCCGCGACGGTGAGCTTGTTATCGGCGAGGAAGGAATACATCTTTCGGATTTGACCAAACTTTGATCTGGAACTTTATTTAATCTTCAGTCCGGAAGCCGGAGTTCTTTACTTGTTGTACGGCTCATAAACGTCCGGTGAATCGTCGTTTTCATCCGGACTGAGCCCCTCTCCCGAGATATGCATCGGATTGAGCTGGAGCATTATGCTTTCAGCAATGCCTTTTGTTTTAACATTATACACGCAGGTTTTCCTGCCTGTTGATTCCACTGCATGCTGCAGCCTCCTGTATTCATCGAGCTTCACCGGATCCTGGATAATTTCAAGTGCCAGATCGGAGCTTATGGCAAGATATTCAAAGGAGTATTTTCTCATGAGCTCCTGTGCATGAAGAGTGTTGTCCTGACATACAAGAGTGAGGTTGAAATCCATTTCTCTGAGTTTGAGAACTGTTTTTCCGGTGTCGTATTCAGATGTAAGCAGGTACTGCTTATCCAGAGCAAAAACGATTCTGCTGTTCATGAGAGTGTATTTGAGTGTCATGGTTTCAAGAAACTCAAAGAACTTGGGATCATTGATCTGCTGCTGCGTTAATATAATAATAACCGCGTTGTACTGATCTTTTCCTGCCGTATCAAGTTTTCTGAGCATGCTGAAGCTGTTTTCAAGCAGCATGCACAGCACCCGGCGGTGGCTTCCGCGGTGTTTGAGACGCCTGTAGAATTCATATCCCGTAACTGTATCCGTATCCGACACCCGCCATTTCGGATTGCACAGCATTGAAGTGTACGTCTCAAGATCAGTTTTCAGCACCGGACGGAATACGGTGTATATTTTCCCGTCCTCCAGATCCTTTTCAAACTCCATATCCGCGACATTCGAATTTGTGAGTCTGCCCTTCATGGAATCGTTAAAAAATACCGGCTTCGCGCTGTGACTGCCCATGGCATCAACTAGTGCCAGATCCGCATTGAAATACAGATCTGTTGATGTATCCGAGGATGATTTCAGTTCGCAGACGCCGCAGCTTACAGTTCTTCTGCCATGAATACTGTTTGAAAAGTAGCGGGAGGTGAGCAGATCCATTATGTTCTGGAGAATATCGGTAATTTCACTCAGATTTTTGCGATCGTGAATGAACAGACTGTAACTGATATCGGCATCAGTGCCGAGGCAGTCACGCTCATTGAGAAAGGTTTTTATGGATGCAAGCAGCTCTTCCTGCACCGGTTTTTCACTGTCCGCTGATTCCGCAATCTGCAGGTTGACGTTTAACAGAGCAAGGGCGGAGCAGGAACCGGGGTTATGGATAAGAATGCGGCTTGTTACATTCTGACAGAAAAGCTCCTTGAGCGGCAGACCGGTCCCGGGATCATGATCAGAGTAGCTCAGCAGAAGTTCTCTGAGGCGTCTGATGGTGTCTTTCTGCTGATTGCTTGTTTTGACCAGTTCGGCAAGCTTGAGCTTGATATAGTTGATTTCATCCCTCATCATAAAGGACGGATTGAACTGAATGTGCCTCCTGATTATGTTCACGCAGTCATTGACCGCACTGATTCTCCGGAAAAACAGGATCGCAAATCCGGCAGCGGACGCAAGAAGCAAAAGAAGTCTGTATTTTTCAGCTGCGGCGAACTGCAGCAGATTTTTTCCCTTTCCTGACGATACTGCAAAAAAGATATCATCGGACGGTATGAATTTATCAGCTTTGAGGTAGACATATCTGTCTTCTGAACTGCCGCTGATACGTCTGAGAATCTCTCTGATGCCGGGTTTTACCCTGTCAGGATCGTTTTTAAGATCAAAAGTATCTGAAAAAGTTGTGCCGCCTCCCGAGTAGACAGCCGTTTCATCGGAGACGGTGCTGTCATTTTTTAACATTCCGCCTTTAATTCCGGGGTTGTCTATAATGAAGAACTGACCGGGGTGATGCACGTTTTCAAGTTTTCTTGCAACCTGCTCAAAGGGTGCGGCGTAACTGATTTCCACCGGAATGCCGGTTTTATATATGCCTGTCCTCCTGTTGAAAATGTAGCATTTTCCGCTGCAGTCGAGGAACGGATATACCGTATTTGTGCTGAAATTCTCCTGAATGAAATCAGAATCGCCTTTATCCGCTGTGCTTTTCTTTATCAGTTCCCTGCCGGAGGATATTTCCCTGATCGTCAGGTAGTCAAGCCGGACATCGCTGCCATCCTGCTGTTTGCTTTCTGTCACAGTCCTGTCGGCATCATTCAGGATCCTGTATATTTTCAGAGAAATTTCTGTTTCCAGAACATTGCCGGGGCAGGACTTTCCTTCTCTGTTCCAGTCAAGGATAAGAAGAAACAGCAGTGCCGCCGCCGAGAGAAGAAGTATGATCTCAGCAAGGCTCTGGACAATCATGGGTATGCGGAGAAGACTTTTTACTTTCATGAGAGATCAAACCCCTTCCGGTATTCTGTTCATATCCTGCGCTTCAGTACCCGAATCCTGAAAAATCCGTATCATTGCGGTTGAAATCTCCGTCCCGGTGTCTGTGCGGGGATACTCCGTCCTCATATTCTGCTTCGCTGTCATCCGTGACGGTGTATTCCGTCTCTGCTTTCGCTTCATTTTCTACGCTGCCGCGGTATTCAAGATCTCTTTTGCTGTAGGATGTTTCATTTTCAGCAGATTCCGGTGATGATACGTTGCGGAGCAGATCGTAACTGCCTAAAGTTCTGCCGTAGGATGCATTCTTCAAATCTATGATTACAGGCCTGAGTTCGATAATGGAGCTCATGCACCAGTCCCCCACCATATCCGGCAGATATTCCTTGTTGCAGTTTGCAGTAAGAATTGTGCTCACATTGGCGTTATGCCTGCACCTTATAATGTTCGACAGCCTTTCCGCTCTGAAATCCGTAAGTTTTTTCTTGTGCAGAACTATGTCATCGAGTATCAGAACCCTTGTTTTCTCGCTTATCATCATTTCTATCTGGTGTCTGGCTCCGGATTCGCTGGAATTATCCAGAAGTTCAAACATGAGCTGCGGGAAACTGCGGTAGATGACATTTTCACGTCTGAGAAGAAGTTCATGAGCTATGGCCCCGGCAAGATGTGATTTTCCGCTGCCCGAGGCACCGAGGATCAGGAGATTTGCTGCATCCCTCTCCTCTGAATACTCCATTACCGAGTTTATAAAATCCCATGCCTTCTGCCGGTGCTCCCTGGTGGCTGGATCATTCTGTATCATGGTTTCAAATGTCCATCTCTGATTCAGATCAACCTGAAGCATCATGGGGTTTTTCAAAAGAGTCTCATTGCGCAGGATGGTGTTGCGCCGGTTGGCTTCGGCGTCGTTATGACGTTTTAGAGACTCATAATCCACATGTTTACAGCCTGATGTATCAGCCATTGAAAGAATGCGTTCAATTATCCGGTTTCCCTGGTCTTTCCGGCCGGAATCGCTAAATCCGTTTATATCAATGTTAAGCTGTCTGCCGAGTATGCTGTCTTTATTCATTTCCATTTCTTTTCGCTGATCTCAAGTGGTGATCAAAAAAATCCGAAACGATCCGGAATGTCGCTTTTTTTTATGAGGGACATTCCGAATCAGTTTTTTTCCCGCCGGTGAATTCTTCTTAGAGCACATCCTGCGGATTAATTTCTCCGTCATCTGTCGGAATATTTTTCTTTTCGAATAAAAAAAGGTTCTCAAGTTTAATTTTATCTTGATATGACAATCTAAAATGTGAATTCTTTGACACTACGCACTTTGAGCATGTCTGAGAACCCGTATGCACAGACTGATCCAGCCTGCTTCTTTCGACAGTGTTCAGACCGTTTTTCGAGTCGTTCTGCCGGACCTCCTACTTTCTCTGCAGACCGATCTTCTCGCGATAGACTGTTACCCTGTCCGATTCCATTGAATGGCGTCTCTTGAGATAGCTTACAAATTTCTGATCCCACTGGGATGCCGTGTGTCTTGCATTTGGACGTACCATCCAGTAGCTGCGAAAATCTGACAGTTCTCCGCTTGTATATGTGGCGTCTATAAGCATTCCGATGCGTGCCATTTTTACGAAATCCGGTGACGGTGTCCAGTCCTCGCTCATGCCGGTGATTTCTCCTGAAAGATTTGTCAGCGAAGAGCCGAGATCCGCCTTCTGTGCGACAGTCAGTCTGACCGTCAGACCGTGGTAGTCTTCATATTTTCTTACTGATCCCGGGGCAAGCTCCATCATTCCGATATTTATGAGATCCGTGATGTAGCTGTTAATCTGTTCGGCGGAAGGGATAAAAAACGGCTTTCCGTCATGACCGAGTATGGTCAGAGCTTCCGTCAGTCGGTTGTAGTCTATTGTATAAAAAAATGACGCATCGGCATTCGGCCGGATTTCAAAGACATAAAGAGAGCGTGCTTCATGACTGATGAAGCGGTTGTTCAGACTGTCTAGTTCACGCTGGTTCATGGTAAATTCCTGACGATTCGGTGAAATATGCCGGTTTCTGCATTCAGGACAGCATTATATCATGATCAGCCGGTGTTTAACTGTGTCCGGAAAATATGAAGCCGGAATGTCCGGTTCGGCATGCTGATTTTCCTTTTGTGCTTTTTTGAATTTAATTTTTGGATTTCAAGGAGTAAAATACACAGTCAGTTAATACTGATCGGCAGAATTTGTTCAGACTGTTTTGCATGTCTGGGCGTAAAGATGATGCTGTTTTTTTTTGCTGCTTATTTGTATGCAGGTGAACCGTTTTAACCTGCGGGATATGGACATCCGGAAGTTGCGGCAGTTGCGAAATCCGCTGCAGGTGTGAATATCGTGACGGAGTTTCAGGATACCCGGTGTTGTGATTTTTTATAGATTGGTAAAAGCGTATGGAACAGCTTGATACTACTGATATTAAGTTAATTAAACTTCTTCAGGAAAATGCCAGATATTCACTTAAATATCTGGCAGAAAAGGTGGAACTGTCCACTCCTGCAGTTTCATCCAGAATTGAAAAGCTTCAGAATACAGGGGTGATCAAGGGATATTCCGTCGTGATTGATCAGTACAAGCTTGGATTTAATATTACCGCTTTCATCAATCTTGAAGTGCCTCCTACAGGCAAGCCTGGTTTCTATCAGTACATAGAGACATGTCCCAACGTTCTTGAATGCAACTGCGTTACGGGCAGCTACTCCATGCTGATCAAGGTTGCATTTAAGACAACGATGGAGCTTGACGGATTTATCGGATTTCTCCAGAAGCAGTTTGGTGTTACCAATACTCTTATTGTTTTTTCAACAGCGGTGGAGCCGAGGGGTGTGGATCCGGAACTTTCAGAACAGGCTCTTTCGAACAGGGGAAAATACTGATTTACCGGCTGTTTCCGGTTTCTTGACTGTAAGCCGGATTTTTGATAAAAATACTTTATGGATCACAAACGCGGTTGTTCATTTCCGGATAGGTGCCGTCCGATCCGAAAATATGGAAACAATGTGTTTTCTGTGTATCACGGTGGGGATCCTTCGCTTCCCGGTTGGAGGATTATGTATCAGTTAGACTATGGATATTTGGAGATTTTAAATGAAAGTTACTAGTTTAATTGCAGGTTCGGTTCTTTCACTTTTTGCTTTTGCAGCCAATGCAGATCTTGATATCATCAACAATACCACTTCAACCATAAGTGCCATTTACCTCAGCGATAATGCTGTTGAGGACTGGGAAGAGAATGTTATTGAAGGTTCTGTTGTAAATCCTGGCGAAACAATGCACATTGAAGTTGAAGTCAAGTACGACAAGTTCGATCTTCGCGTTGAGTCAACAGAAGGCGGTTACGAGGATTATTATGAATTTCCTGGCAATGCAACTGTTATCCAGCTCAACGGCGCAGGCAAGTCACAGTACAAGTAATTAAAAAGATTTTTTTATTTGACTGTTCAAAAAAGAGGGGAGAACCCTCTTTTTTTGTGCCTTAAGTATGGAATATCAGTATGCTTTTCTGAAGAAACGTTTTGCTGCGTGAAATGCCGGATCTGCTTTCACGTGATGTAAAAATCCCCGGAAAAGCGGGCTCTGCAGATGTTCCTGATTTTTGTCCGCCTGCCTGTTTCAACTGCCTGCAGTTTCTGTCCCGTAAAGATCCGGTTCTTTAAAAGACGGAGAATTTCGTTTTTCCGCAGATAATGATTACTCCTGCTTCTTTTTTGTTCAATATATTTTTCTTCTGAACAGTGAAGTTGATCGGTATGTTATAATTGCGGCAGATTAATGTATAAAGTATGCAGATTTGAACATGGAGTTTCTATGTGGGATTATTCAGACAAGGTTAAAGATCATTTTTTCAATCCTCGCAACGCCAAGGAACTGAAGGACGCAAATGCAACCGGCGATGTCGGTTCAATCACCTGCGGCGATGCTCTCAGACTGCAGCTTAAGGTGAATCCTGAAACCGAGATTATAGAAGATGCCGGTTTTCAGACATTCGGATGCGGCAGTGCCATCGCTTCATCATCTGCTCTTACTGAAATGATTATCGGTAAAACGCTTGATGAGGCTGCGAAGGTTACAAACAAGGAAATAGCAGATTATCTTGACGGACTTCCTCCGGAAAAAATGCACTGCTCGGTCATGGGCAGGGAGGCGCTTGATGCCGCCATTGCCAACTACCGTGGTATCAAGCCAGAGGACAATCATATTGAATCACCTCTGATCTGCAAATGCTTCGGTATTGACGAGGCAAAGATTGTAAAAGAGGTAACTGAAAACAATCTTACCACGGTTCAGGATGTCATCAACTACACCAAGGCCGGCGGAGCCTGCGGATCATGTCATGAAAAAATTGAAAAGATCCTTGAAGGTGTCAAGAAGGGCGAGTACGCAGGAAAATATGTAACTACGGATATGGCCGCCGTGAAGAGGGCTGCCGAGAAAAATTCCTGCACCCATGATCATGAAGAGGAGATGAAGAAGGCTTCGGAAAACAGACCGGCGGATGAAGCTCAGCCGTTTTTCATGAAGTCTGAGTACAAGGGAAAAACAGCAAAGAGTGCAGAGGAGGATCAGAAAACACAGGAACCTGCTCCGAACACGACGCATCTTCTCTGGGAGCCTGTAATGAAGATCATTGAGGAAATAAGACCAGGTCTTCAGGGAGACGGCGGCGATATAGAACTTGTACATGTTGATTTCACCCGGATTGACGTCCGTCTGACCGGTCAGTGTCAGGGCTGCATGATGGAGGATATGACTCTTTCCTTTATCGCTGATCTTATCGAGGAAAGGATCGGGTTGAAAGCTATGATCGTAAATCTGAACAATCCTGCCTTTGCAGAGTATGATTCGCTGTAAAAAATACAGAAACGGTCAGGGTCGGCATATGAGGAGGTCAGGGATCACGCTGTATCTTTGATATTTCAGACCGCTGCCGGTTTAGAATTAAATTTTTTTGAGAATATTTCAAATGAAAGTTTACCTGGATAATAATGCCACAACAAAAATTGCTCCTGAAGCACTGGATGAGATGATGCCGTTTCTGACTGAGAATTACGGTAATCCATCATCAATGCATGATTTCGGGGTTCCTGTCAGTGAAGCTCTGAGCAGGGCCAGGAGCAGGGTTGCAGCCCTTATCGGTGCACAGAAGGATTCTGAAATAATTTTCACATCCTGTGCAACAGAGTCGGATAATACTGCCATTTATTCTGCTCTTCAGGCATTTCCCGAGAGAAAGGAGATAATCACCTCTGTTGTGGAGCATCCCGCCATTCTTCAGCCGTGTGCTTTTCTTGAGGAGCACGGTTACAAGGTTCACAGGGTTCCGGTGAATTCCAGGGGTCAGCTTGATATGGATTTTTACCGTTCAGTGCTATCCGACAGAGTAGCTCTTGTATCAATCATGTGGGCGAACAATGAAACAGGAACAGTTTTTCCGGTTGAAGAACTGGCCCGGCTTGCTCATGAAAAGGGAGTTCTGTTTCATACCGATGCTGTTCAGGCACTGGGAAAACTGCCGATTGATGTAAAAAATACTGATATTGACATGCTTTCGTTTTCAGGACATAAAATTCATGCTCCAAAGGGTGTGGGCGTGCTTTATGTCAGATTCGGCACAAAATTCCGTAACTTTATGAGAGGCGGTCACCAGGAGAGAGGTCGCAGGGCCGGAACTGAAAATACCGCTTCAATTGTGGCTCTGGGCAAGGCCTGCGAGCTTGCGATGGAGCATATGGATCATGTTCTCAATGAGACGGCACGTCTCAGAGACAAACTCGAGCAGGGGATTCTGTCTCAGGTTACCCATGCGTTTGTTACCGGTGATCCTGACAGCCGTACTCCCAATACCTGCAATATTGCATTTGAGTATGTTGAAGGTGAGGGTATTCTTCTCAAGCTTAATCATGAAGGAATTGCGGCGTCATCGGGCAGTGCATGTACATCAGGTTCTCTGGAGCCTTCTCATGTCATGATGTCCATGAAGATACCGTTTACTGCAGCTCACGGAACCATAAGATTTTCTCTTTCGCGTTATACTACGGAGGAAGAGATAGATTATGTAATATCAAAGGTACCGGGTATCATTGCAGAGCTGAGATCTATAAGTCCGTACTGGAAGCAGGTTGCTGAAGGTGCACCGGCCTTCAATCCTGATTTTAAGGGAACGCTGGGTTCGTAATGTAATGTGGGGGACGGTCGGTCCGCTCACCTGGTTATCTGTACCGGGAAATGCCTGCAGCGCAGAGTTTCCCGGTTTGTTGTTTTTGAGCGGACGGCAGTTAGCAACTGATTGCTTCAGCCATTATTCTGCAGCTGCCTGTTTATCTCTTTAAAAAAATCTTGGCTTTGTTGTAAGGATGTATTGATATATTTTATATAAATATATGTAATAATAATTTACACAAAGCAAATATAAAACTATTTCCGACATGTTTATGGAGATAAAAGTAATTCCTACGTTTAGCTGTGAAACAGCAAAACTGGAAGTAGCGGATGTGGCGAATCATTTAAGAATCTCATTTAGAAACGGGGAATTATTTCAAGCTTCTAAACGAATGAGCTTATAAATGTTGTAATTTGTATCAATACATCTTTACAACATAGCTTTTTTAATTTTGTATCTAATTTGGGATTTATGATTTATGATTTTCAAAAATACTCTATTGATAGTTTTCTTTTTGCAGGAAACGCTTTTGCCTGGGATGATGTCAAAGTTGGTTCTGTAATTACTTTGGGGAGATATCCCCAGACGGCATCAGAAGAAATTAAACCGATTGAATGGCGAGTTTTAGAGATAAAGGATAGCAAGGCTCTTCTTCTTGCCGATAAGGGGCTTGATGTGGCTCCCTATAATACAGAATGGGAACCTGTATCATGGAAGACATGTACTATTAGGCAGTGGCTTAACGCCGATTTCTATAACAAGGCTTTTAATGATTCTGAAAAATCGCGTATTGTCATTACAGTTGTAAATGTCAGCGACTTCCCAGAGATTTATAAAGATGCGGCAAAGTTTAATGGAATTACAAATGATCGGATTTTTCTGTTAAGTGCCGATGAAGTAAGAAAGTATTTCAAAAACGATGATGAACTTATAGTTAAACGAACTCCTTACGCTGACAGTAAAGATGAATCCATTGGTTGGTGGCTGCGGTCAAGGGGGTACTCAATTGAAGATGCGATGATTTCTTCCTTATCAGTAAGAGTTAGTGATATGGTTCATGTTAAGCACGTAGTGCGACCAGCATTGTGGGTTAATCTAAACTAAATCTGTTATTAAAATTTGGCTTTGTTGTAAGGATGTATAGGTATATTTTATATAAATATATGTAATAATAAATTTACACAAAGCAAATATAAAACTATTTCCGACATGTTTATGGAGATAAAAGTAATTCCTACGTTTAGCTGTGAAACAGCAAAACTGGAAGTAGCGGATGTGGCGAATCCTTTAAGAATCTCGTATAGAAACGGGGAATTATTTCAAGCTTCTAAACGAATGAGCTTATAAATGTTGTAATTTGTATCAATACATCTTTACAACATAGCTAAAATCTTTCACCTATCCGCTGCACGCAGGGGTATTTAAGTCCTGAAAGACTTGTCATCATTTTCCCGCGGCCTGTTTAACTGCCAGTTGTAAGTATTCATGCATTTGATGTGGTTCAGGACATTAATGCTCTTCCTGTGGCTCTGAAAAAACTGAAGAGTGTATATTCAGTGTTCAGTAAATGCGGATATATCTGGTTTTTTATTTAGCCCGACATACCTGTGGAAAAATTTCGATGTCAAAACAGCGAAAAAATTCTCTTCCTCTGACAGACCAAACCGATATTTGAAATTATGGATAAAAGCAATGCCGGTATGCAGAGGAAACTGCATACCGGCATTCGTATTCTTGTTTGCTCATCTGTCGAAGCATGAATGCAGGACAGAATGGAAAACAGTCTGTCTGTTTCAGAGAGACTTCGCGTCTTCCTTTGCAAGAGAAACAATCTGTCTTACAACCTTTGCTCCGCCGCAGATTATGTTGCCGGAATTGAAATAATCGGTATCGCCTGCAAAGTCGGTTACAATGCCGCCGGCCTCTCTTACCATCAGCTCTCCGGCTGCAATGTCCCACGGTTTGAGTCCAAGCTCAAAATAACCGTCGAGTCTTCCTGCTGCAACATAAGCAAGATCAAGGGAGGCTGTTCCTGCTCTTCTGATATCGGCACATTCATTGAATACTCTCATGAATATTTTTGTATAGGTGGTAACAAGTTCACGCTTGCGGTGAGGAAATGCTGTTGCAAGGACGGTTCCGTCCAGTGAGGAATTTTCGCTGACTCTCATACGGCGACTGTTAAGTTCGCAGCCCTGACCGCGCAGAGCTTTGAAAAGTTCATCGCGCAACGGATCATATATAACACCCAGTTCTGTTCTTCCGTTGATCTGAAGTGCAATTGATACAGCGACATGAGGGATCCCTTTTACAAAATTTGTGGTTCCGTCAATAGGATCAACAATCCAGACATACTCACCGTTTGATTTCGGTGCTGATTTTCCTTTTACCGGCCTTCTTTCTTTTCCGGCGGAGTCACTGTCAGTCTGAGCAGCCTGCTGAATTCCTCCCTCTTCACCAAGAAACTTGTGATCAGGATATTTGCTCAGAATGAAGTCTCTGACAGCCTGTTCGCATTCCCTGTCAACGTTTGTTACAAGATCATTCTTCTGCTTTTCTTCCACAGAAAGAGCGCTTTGTTCAAAGTTTCTGATAATAATCTTACCTGCAAGTTGGGCAGCACGTACTGCCGTGTTCAGCATACCGTTGTTCATGATCCACCGTATTGTTAAAGAAAGCCTGGTCGTACAATTCAGATTTAATTCTGATTACAGGAACACCCTTATGTGATATTGCAGGGAGGAGACTGTTTCAGAATCACTGTTAAAAAACGCATATCAGCGAAATTTTTCTGCATTGTAGCATATTTTTGTGATTAACTTAACATCTCTGCAAAATATGGAGCCGGGTGATGAACGGCCGCTTCGAAGTGAAATTATGACGGAAGATCACAGGATCCCGGTTTAGAATTTTTTTTAGCGGTCTTTTTGGAGAATGCTTTGGTCAGAGTTGTTTATTTGCCTGCAGCGAACAGACTCATGATCCTCGTGCGCAGAAAGTGCAGTTTTGCAATAAGCTTGAGAACTGTATGATTGAATCTGCGGCTGGCGGTGATGCCTATAACTACAACTGTGCTGCTGGCGATAAATCCCACAAAAAGAGGCGGTATCTGTATGTCGGCAACAGTCTGTGCAATCAGAGCAAAAAGAGTGCTTATCAGCATGGCGGGAATGGCCCATACCGCCGACATTTTTCTGAATCCGACAATTGCCATGCACAGAGGTATGAATATGCTTCCTCTCAGACTCATGGAGAGAAAATTCCACATCAGCACCTGGGAATGAAGCTGATAGAATGCAAACATGATTACTGATGCAGAAATGATGATGATAAGAATTTTGTTGGCCTTGAGTATCTGATCATCTCTTTCGAGCTTCAGCACCGGGGCAACAATGTCTCTGGAAATCATGGTGCTGATTCCGAAGGCCAGCCCCGAGACGGAGCTGATAAGGGACATTATCAGGGCACCGAGGGTGATCCCGGCAAGGACAGGGTGGAGATATGTAATGGCAAAAACCGGAAGGGCGAGGATCGGATTGATTTCCGGATGCACGGCGTGCATGTACATAGCCGCCATTACGCACGGAATTCCTACAGGCATGCTGACCGCAGCTGCCATAAAGATACCTATCCTTGCTGTTCTTACGTCCTTGGCGGAAAAGAGAGCCTGGGCATAGGTCTGGGAGCAGGTGATCCCCACTATCAGGGAAAAAACATTTTCAAGGCAGTGGGCGGTGCCGCATCCTGTCAGATCAAACCAGAAGCTTTCCGGAAAATAGAGATTCAGATCCTCAATGGAGGAAAGTCTGTTTAGCGAGGTGAAGGTTATTACAAGAAGCATCGACCATATGACCAGTGTTTTGACTATTCCCGAGACTGCTGTTCCCTTCATTCCGCCGTAGTAGATATATATTATGATCAGAATCATCAGAATGAATCCTGACAGATATACCGGGGTGTCAAGCATTGCAGAAAGAAGCCATATGGCGGGAAGCACTGATGCAAGGCATGAGAAAAATATTCCTGTTGATGCGATAATGCTGGCTACCGGGCCTGACTGCCTGCCGTAACTTTTGATAAGAACCTGGGAAATTGTTTCGTAGCCGCTTTCTCTCAGCGGTCTGGCAAAGCAGACTGCAAGAAAAATCAGTCCGATGCCGAGTCCGAGAGTAAACCACAGAGCAGACAGACCCGTTGTGAATGCAAGCTGGGATGTTCCTATGGTTGAACCTCCGCCGATACTCGCTCCTGCAATTGCTCCGGCCACCATCGGGGCTGAGGTGGATCTGCCGTTGAGACTGAATCCTGCTGATGTTTTTACTTTTAGTGATGACAGGATGCCGCTGCCTGTGATAACAAGCATGGTCAGCAGCATCAGGGCAATCTGCAGTCCTGTGAGTTCCAAAGTTCCCTCCTCGGAGTGTAAGCATGTCTGTGCGACATATTTTTAATGTGCAGTACAAATGCCGGACCGTTTCTTATCTGAAGTACTGAGCATTTATCAGAGCATGATTTTAAAACCGATCATTTCCGCTATTATATGATTTTTGTGACGGAGACGACAAATTATAAAAACATGAACAGGAACCGGGGGTGAATTTCGAAAGTCTGCACTCTCATTCCGTCCGTGTATTCATCATGTTCAGATTCTCCCGGGAGTCCATGAAATTGAAGATCTGCGCTGCAGGCGGAAATAATACAGTTCACAGGCAGTTCACATATGTGTAGATATGCGATGCTCATTGCTGTATGATAATCTGTCAGAAGTTTTTTTGCATAAACACATTAGGAGAGAACTATGCTTACTCGCGGTGCCTATTATATAGGCATGATGCTGGCCATACTTTTGGTTTTTGGAATATTTACCACGATTACCTTTGCAGTTCTTGATATAGATCCTCAGAAGGACGGTGATCTTGTAGTCATTCTTGTTATTTCATGTCTGTGGGGCTTTGGAGGATCGCTTGTAAGTCTCTTCCTTTCAAAGTTCATGGTCAAGAAGGCAATGAAGGTCAGGGTTATTGAAGTTCCTGCGAATTCAGATGAGATCTGGCTTGTTGACAAGGTCAGGGAACTTGCCGACAAGAAAGGTGTAGGCATGCCGGAGGTCGGTATCTACAATTCAAGAGAAATGAATGCTTTTGCAACGGGATGGAACAGAAACAGCGCGCTTGTCTGCGTAAGCACCGGCCTTTTCAGCAGTATGAGCAGGGATGAGTGCGAGGCAGTTCTTGGACATGAGATGTCTCATGTGGCAAACGGTGATATGGTGACATCATCATTGCTTCAGGGCCTCCTGAATTCCTTTGTCTATGCCTTCTCAACAATTTTTGCCGTGCTGATTACATCAGCTCTGCTTAAGAACAGCAGGGGTCGTTCCGGCGGAAGTTATTTAATTTACAGATTTGTCTATTCTTTCATCAGCACAATCTTTCAGGTAGTATTCGGCGTAGGCGCCACACTTGTTCTGATGAAGTTTTCCAGATGGAGAGAATTCAGAGCTGATGCAGGCTCCGCTGATGCCGTAGGTGCGGACAAGATGATTGCAGCACTTGAGGTGCTTAGAAGAGGAGCACCGGCAGATAATGAGTCTGAAACTTCAACTTCCGTAAGAGCTCTGTGCATCTCCAATCCGAAGGAGGCTTTCCTTTCTCTCTTTGCAAGTCATCCTCCTCTGAATGAGAGAATCAACGCTTTGAGAAACTATCGCCGGTAGACAGGCAGTCTGATCTGCAGGCATGAAAAAAAAGCACGATCCGCAGCTGTAACTCCGGATCGTGCATTTTTTTGAACTGTACTTTTGATCTCCGACGGCGGGACGGCTCTCCCGTCAGCCGGTTTCCTTTTTAATTCTATCTTTGCTCGGATACTTCCTCGAGCAGTTCAAGAAGAAGTCCGTAAATTTTTTCCACTGATGAGACGGACAGTCTTTCCCTGGTTGTGTGGGCGCCGAGAATTGTAGGTCCTATGGATATGATGTCCATCTCAGGATATTTTTCCTTCAGAATTCCGCATTCGACTCCTGCATGAAGAGCGGTAACCCGGGGCTTTCTGAAGTTGCTGTCCTCGTAAATTTTTTCGTACATTTTCAGCAGAGGTGAATACGGAGACGGGGTCCAGCATGCATAATCATTGGAGAACGCAACTTCAGATGAATGCAGGGCCGCAACTTTCTTCATCATTTTCTTTAACTCTTCTGTTGAAGAGAGAGAACGCAGAAGCGAGACAGCGGTGATCTGATCCGCACCGGTTGAAATAATGCCGAGATTACTTGATGTTTCAACAGTATCCTCAAACCGGTCGTTCATGGATATTACGCCGTCCGGAATGCTGCAGATTGCTGAAATGATATTTTTTGAATCCTTCAAGCTCAGTGCGTCCTGTCCGGCCCCACGGGTTGTTATCACTGTTATGTCAGGATCGGTTTCGCTGTATTTCTTCTTCATTTCATCAATGATGATTTCAACCTCGCCTTCAGCCCTTGATATTTCGCTTTCGGTTCCTGCCAGTACTACAGATGCTGATATAGGTATGGCATTGCGGAAACGGCCGCCGTCGATGGATACGAGTGAAAGATTGAACTTTTCGACAAGGTTTTGCGCAAGGCCGGCTGCGGATTTGATGGCGTTGGCTCTTCCGAAGTGAATCTCAATGCCGGAATGACCGCCGGTAAAGCCGGATAATTCAATTTTCAGCGAGGCCTGAGTCATCTTTCTTTCTGCTGTCGGCTTAAGGGTGAATTCAGCATCCGCACCGCCTGCGGCGCCGATAATGACCTCGTCATCCTTTTCCGAATCTATGTTGATCATCATTTTTGATCTCAGCAGTCCGTCTCTCACTTCTTTAATTCCAACCATTGATACTTCCTCACCTACGGTCAGAAGCGCCTCAAGAGGACCGTGCCTGTTATCATGATCCGTTACAAAGGCCAGTGCCATCGCAACACCTATGCCGTCATCGGCTCCGAGTGTCGTGTGGTTGGCGCAGACAAAAAGTTCGCCGTCAATTTCCTTTAGGCTGAGTGCAATTGGATCTGAGGTGAAGTCATGGTTGTGTCCGGGATCCTGAACTGCCACCATGTCCATGTGAGCCTGGAAACAGAGACTCGGGGCATTTTCATATCCGGGAGTTGCACGGGCTGTTATTATAAGATTACCGGTCTGATCGGCTATGCACTGAGCGCCGCGCTTTGCCGCGTATTCTGCAATCCATTTTGAAACTGCAGCTTCATTTCCGGATGCTCTGGGAATGGAGGATATTTCCTGAAACAGTTCCCATACTGACGCTGATGGCAGATCATGCAGTCTTTCCATATGCTCCTCTAACCTCCTGTAAAACTGTAAAAACTCGGAAACCTTTAAGATTTTAACCCCTTGCGGTTTTAAAAACCATATTTTTTGACAAACGGCGGTTTGTGCAGAGAACCTCCCTATAAAATACGCAGAGAAAAGAAATCCGGAAAAACCGGTCCGCAGTTTGAAATTTTCCGATTGTTCAATCCCGGTTCCAGCTGATCTCCCGGCCCGGGAATGATTTTTACGCCTGCCGGAAAAGTACCTGATAAAGGGAGCTGTTTATTACCTCATTTAAAAACGAGTGCGATTTTAAGCAGATACGCTACAGCAAGTATGTAAAGAGAAACACTGAGGGCAGTGCACAGTCCGAAAAATTCATGAGGTCCCCACATGAAATTGGTGAAGCAGAGCGCAAGTCCCGCCGGTACGGCAAAAAGCCAGTAGGCAATTACAGCCATAACGGTAATGATTTTTGTCTCCTGCAGACCTCTGAGAACTCCGGTGCAGATTGTCTGGCAGTAGTCTCCGAGCTGATAAACCGATACACAGATAAAAGCATTCTTCAGAATTTCAATTACTTCAGTATCTTCCGTATACATTCCTGCGATTTCTTCTTTCAGTATATATGATGCGGCGCCTACCAGCATGGATGTTACAAGTCCGATTATAAGACAGGTTGTTATGGTGACTTCTGTCCGTCTGCGGTCTTTTGCTCCGATTGTATAGCCGACTCTGATGGAGACGGCACTGGACAGGGACATGGGTATCATGTAAAGAACCGACATATAGTTGAAGAAGATCTGATTGGCTGCAATAGCCTTCGTTCCCATAACTGTAATGACAAAAGCAAAGAATGAAAAAATTCCTATCTCAAAAAATATTGCAAGCCCCAGGGGAAGACTGATTCTGACATACCTGTTAAGAACTTCCATACTGATTTTCGGCGGCGAGGAGAAAATTCTGCATTTCTCAAGATACTTTATCCTTTTTATCAGCAGAAGCTGGATCAGAAACATAAGTATTTGAACTGTCACGGTTGCAACAGCGCATCCTGCGGCTCCCATTGCCGGCATTCCAAGTTTGCCGTAGATGAAAATGTAGTTCAGTCCGATGTTGAAGATGAGACCGATTATGCAGCATATCATGGTAACAACAGTGTTGCTTAATCCTTCCGTCAGGGATCTGAAAGAATTGAAGGCAAAAAGAAAAGGAAGGCCCAGGGTTATGATCAATGCGTAACTGCCGGCAACCTCCTCAACTCTTTTTTCGATGTCAAGATGTGAAAAAATCTCTGCAGACGACAGTGTCGCGGTGACGGCAATTACTGTGACGATTACCGCGGCGTAGAGCAGCTGATAGAAATGAAATTTAATTTGATCCGGCTTTTCCGCTCCGTGATCCGCCGCAATGATCGGGGTTACCGCCATCATCAGGGCTGACAGCGGTATTATTATGAGAATGTATATGGATACGGCAAGAGACAGTCCTGCAAGTTCCGAAGCGCCCACCCGTCCGGCCATGACAGTATCAGTAAAGGCCATGCCGGTGCTGGCAAGACTTCCGAAAAGGATTGGAGCAGAGATTTTAAACAGTTTTCCCGCTTCATTCCTGTCATATGTAAGGTTCATCTGATTACTCCTCCGGACTGATCCGCTTTCCGTTCAGGTGAAATATCCGGCGGATGCCGGTGACTGAAAAACAGTTATGCAGATTTTGCAGAGATCTACCTGGGCCGGTAACGGCACATTTTATCCGATTTTTGGTCCGGATACATTTCGAAAATGTATTTTCCTGAAGTCTTTCTTAAGCAGAGTCCTGTGCATATTAAAAGAAATACGCGCAAAATAGAATTTTGTGATCTAGATCTTGTTTTCGTTAATTACAGGTCATGTTTGAAGTGAAATGATTATCTCTTTGTAACCTGCATGATCTATTTGCGTTTTACTGGTACACGGCTGCATTTTCTTTTGGTCTTTTACTGGAGCACGGTCGAGTAAAAGAAGGAGGGATAAAAAATGAAAAATATTCTGGAAAAGGTTAATGAAGCTCTGAAAAATCTTGAGAACTACGGTCTTTCCCCGATGAAAACTCTTACGGAATCATTTATGCCGAGAGGCTGTACCGGAGAACTGGTGCTGGAGGTTGATGCAGGCAGAAGTGATTTAAGACTTTATACTTCACTTCTGAATTTTTCTGAGGATATATATACGACTCTGCTTCAGTTAAATTGTGATGACAGCATTACTGCTGCGGATCGTTTCTTTATCTCTGATACCGAGGATGGAAATCTTAAACTTGGCAGGGTTATTCATCTTGACGGTACATGTTCAGATTCATATTCCATCAGAGAGGCAATTATTGATTTTCTTGATTCATCAGAAAGAGAAAGAAATGCTCTGTCGAGTTTTATTATAGAAAATGACGTTGATACGGGTACGGCGTCAAACGGATCTGGGATGGTTTCGGTTGGGAACAAGTTTATGTCCGGGATCTGTATGCTAGAGGTATGAGCGGGAAGCGGCTGAATAGGATTTTTTTGTACCTTCAAGGTTCGCAATCCTGCATTGCGGCAGCCAGAAATACAAAACAGGATCCTGATCGGCCGGCAGTCTGCTTTACCTGACATATCAGGATCCGTAAAAGATGGCACTGATGCTTTTCAGTTGTGATCCTGAACTGAAATGCTGTCTGAATTTTTTTTGATTAATATTCCGCTTAAAAAACGACCGGAAAGAACTGTGCCGGCAGGTCTTCAGCTGTTTTTCCTGCATTTAACCATAAACCAGGCCAGAGCGTGCATGCTCTGCTCAAAATTTCCTGTTTCTATCAGTCTGTCTATTTCAGCTTCCGTGTGAAGCTCCACCTCCAGGTATTCATTGCTGTCGAGATCCTGCAAACCTGCCTTCATGCAGTTCTCCGCCAGAAAAATATGGGCATAATTGCTTGATATGGTGGCATTTGACGGAATGCTGAGCAGTCTGGTAATCCTTCCTGCTGCATATCCTGTCTCCTCCATCAGTTCCCGTTTGGCGGCACGCATTGGCTCTTCCAGACTGTCCGCATTTTCTTTTGCTGCGTATTCTTCCGCTCCGCTGTGCTCAAGTCCTCCGGCCGGAAATTCAGTCGTCACTTTCATAATGCCCTGTCTGAACTGCCTTACGCAGATATATCTGCCTTCCGTGTCCGATGCTATAACAACAACGTAGTCCTTCCTGGTGTAGCTGTAATAGGGGGAAAAGGAAGTGCCGTCGGGAAATTCGAATTCAGATTCCCTGAAATCGATCCATTTGTTTTGAATTATGTGCCTGGTCTTTAATTCCTTCCATCTGAGTTTCTCCTCATCGAGTCTGAATCCCAAGCCGGAAACATTATCATTATGTCCGTGATATGCTGTCATATTTATTTCCTGTATTTCCTGTAAAAGAAAACCGCCGTCGGCTGATCTGTGAAATCAATCTAACTAATTTTTCTCCATTTTGATATCATTCTCTTTGTGAAACAAGTCTTTTGCTTGTCTGTACTGAGACTTTTTCCGGTTGTGTGTGCTTCTTTAGATACCGGCGGTGATTCTAAATGGTAGAGGATGATATTTCATTTATCGAGGTTAAGGACGACATAGGGATCACCGGCGTGTGCTCTCTTGCCGAGACAATATGGTATGAGTTTTTCCCTTCCATAATTTCTCTTGATCAGATCGAATATATGCTGAAAAAATTTCTTTCAAGGGAGGCGATCGAAAAGGATATAAAGAACGGATATAGATATTTTTTGTGTAAGGACGGCCGTGAATATATAGGATTTATTTCCGTGCAGCCAAAGCAGGAGTGGAACAGCATTTCTGCTGCAAGGCGCCTGTTCCTTTCCAAACTGTATCTGGTGCAGGAGTACCGCGGAGTTCATCTGTGCAGCAGACTTATGAAAAAAATCAGACAGCTGGCAGAAGAGTCAAGGTGCACTGAAATTTATCTTACTGTCAATAAATACAATTCTCATGCCATTGATGTTTATTATCACTACGGTTTCCGTAATGAAAAATCTGTAGAGACAGATATAGGAAACGGGTTTATTATGGATGACTATGTTATGTCCTGCTCCCTTGAGAATTTTAATCCTTAGTTATGTTTTTCACACTTCTTAATCTGGTTTCATTCGCCACAGTAATGTCTGTACTGTGGTGTTTTCGTTCGTGCAGCAGGTGGATTGCTGTTCCTGTGTCAGTGCTTCTGACTGCCGGACTTCTTAAAATCCCGGTTTTCGTTTATTTCGGAGGAAATCTTTTTTCTCCTGTTCTGCCGCGCCCTGCTGTGATTTTTTTTTCATGGTGTACCGGATTTCTCTGGACGGTTTTTGTTCTGGTTCTTCTGCTTTGTGCGGCACATATAGTCCCGGCAGTCAGAAGGAGCGGAGAGACGTTTCGCAGAATTTCCCTTCCGTTTGTTTTTCTTGCTGCTGCAGCTATGGTATGTCTGACAGGGTACAATGCTCTCAGACAGCCCGAACTGATTAAGGTCCACGAGTTTAAGCCGGATGATCACGCTTTTTCGCGTCCCATGAAGGTTATACATCTTTCAGATCTTCATATAAGTTCCATGACGGATGAAAGATGGATTGATGATCTTATTGTTGCTGTAAATGCCCAGAAACCTGATCTGATAATTCTCGGCGGAGATATTGCCGACGGAACTGTATCCGCCAGATCTCCGGCCGTTGATCGTCTTATGGATCTTAAATCTTCAATGGGCGTGGTTCTTGTTCCTGGAAATCATGAATATTATATTGACTACCGCGGATGGATGAATCTGTACAGAAGCATGCATTTTTATGTTCTTGAGAACGGGATATGGTCCTTCAGATACGAGGATACTGTAGTTGATGTTATAGGTCTTACAGACGAGGAGGCGGGACGTCACGGCCTGCCGGTGCCGAAAATTGAACATCTGATGTCTAAAAATGCGGAGAAAGACAGCAGAATAAGGATCCTTGTTAAGCATCGACCGAAAAATCTGGATAAAATGATTAAGGCTGAATACGGGATCAGACTTGCTGTAAGCGGCCACACCCACGGAGGAATGGTTCCGTTTATCAAACCGCTTGCGGCATCCCTCAATTCAGGGTACTGCCGCGGAGTGTACAGAATTGCGGATACCATCCTTTATGTTTCAGATGGAACATTTCTGTGGAACGGTTTTCCTTTCAGACTTGGTTCCCGCAATGTGATTGCAGAGTTTATATTTGAAGGCTGATTGCCCCGGAGTTTTTTATTTATGAATATTAAGTCTGCCGCTTCCTGTTTGGTTATGGTTCTTTCTTTTGCTCTGACCGGATGCGGTGAGGATTCAATTGAAACCATAGGTCAGACAAAATCGCCGGAAGAGATTTACCGTATAGCCAGAGATTATGTCAACGGCTATGATCATGAAATTAATCCTGAAAAGGCGGCAGTTCTATACGCCATGTCGGCCGAGAGAGGCTATCCTCCTGCTGAATACATGATCGCAAGTCTGTTTTATACCGGAAGTATGGTGGAGCACAATCTTGAGCGTGCAACAGAATATTATATAAAAGCCGCTGATCACGGGATAGTTGAGGCACAGATGATGCTGGCTCAGACTCTGTTTGAGAATAACGGTCTGGATATAAGCAGTGATGTGGCGCTTGACAATCTTATGCGTGCCGCAGAATCCGATTCCAAAGCTAAAACACAGCTGGCATACCTTTATCTGACAGGAACCTATGTCAGAAAAAATGTCAAACGCGGCATAGCGCTTCTTAATGATGCCGTCAATTATAAAGAGCCTAAGGCTCTTGTTGCTCTTTCATCGGCATATATCAACGGAGATTTCGGTGTAGCCAGGGATTACTACAAGGGTATAAATCTGCTGGAGATTGCCGTTGCACAGAAAGACAATGTAGACGCCCTCATAGCCTTCAGCGATGTTTATATGAAAGGCAAGGGCGTGGCCGTGGATGAGAACAAGGCGGTTGAATATCTGATGCAGGCGGCTAAAAAGGGAAGTGGAAGAGCCCAGTATCTTCTGGGAAAATATTACTGGAAGCAGCAGGATTATTCCAGAACGGTGCAGTGGCTGAAAACGGCTGCCGAAAACGGAATGGTTCAGGCCCAGGAGCAGATGGGATATCTGTATGCCAACGGTTTTGGAGTTAAACAGAGTGACGAAACCGCAATCAGATGGTATGAACAGGCTGTCGCAAGAGGAAGCTCTTCGGCCAGGTATCAGCTGGCGGTTTTGCTGGTGCGCAGGCATGGACAATCAGCCAGTATTACCGAACTGGTAAGTGATCTGGCGTCCCTTGCCGATACGGGCGATCTCAATGCTGTAAGGAAACTTTACTATCTGTATGCCGCAGCTGCGGATCCGCAGGAGAAGGCTCATGCCGAGGAATATCTGCAGAAAATTCTTTCAAGCGGTGATCTTGAGCTTATTACAGATATTGCAAGAGAGCGTTTCAGCGGCAGCGTGAATCTGTATGCCGACAAGGAGCTGGCATTCAGACTTATGAGTACGGCTGCCATGGCCGGCTACACTCCGGCCCAGGTCCAGCTCGCCGACTGGTACCGGGCCGGTGAAATCCAGAATGAGCTTGATTCAGATGAAAGCAGTACCGTAAATGCATATATCTGGTATTCTATTGCTGCAGAAAGGGACGGATCAGCCAAGAACTCAAAACGAAATATCCTTCTGCGCAAGGAGGAGATCAGAAAGGCGAATTCAGAAATCAACAGATTGAAAAAGGAAATAAAGAATAAATGAGCAGTAAGTTTTTTACCGGTTTTTTTATACTTGCTCTGACCGGTGCAACCGTTGCGGTTCAGTACTACTGTACGCAGGATCCGGAATCAGAAACACCTTCTTTTCTTGAAATAATCTCCGGCGATAATACCGAACAGGAGGATCTGAAGGAGATAACCCAGGATGAACAGGAGAACGGTGATGCGGTGAATACTGAACAGAAGGTTTCAGAATCCGCGGATGAGAAGGGTGCCGCTGCCGAAACACCGGATGAGAAGCAGCCTTCCGAAGATTTGAATTCTGTATCATCTTCAACTGAAGATACAGCTTCAGAGGATGAAAAAAACTCAAAGGAAGTCAACTCTGCCGCGGATGTTCATACAGACGGTGAAAACGCAGCAGGGCCGGCCGATGAGGTTAAGGAGGGCGGAACCGCTGAAGATGAAAACGCGGATCCCGGAAAATCAGTGTCAGCAGATGAATATTTTGAACAGGCTGAAAAATTGGAGAATGAAGGCAGATATCTGGATGCCGCGATTCTTTATATGAAGGCTACAGAACTCGGGCATGCCGAGGCTCCGAATTCTCTCGGCATTCTTTATCTTCATGGGGCCGGAGTAGAGGAGGACTACACAAAGGCAAGGATGCTGTTTGAGGAGGCTCTCAGGAGAGGTTCTCCGTCTGCGTACAAATCCCTGGGATTCATTTACAAGACTGGCAGAGGCGTACCGCTTGATTCTGACAAGGCTCTGAAGTTTTTTATGTATCCTGCGGAGCAGGGTGATGCCATGTCTCAGAACGAGGTCGGTACCATCTATCAGTCAAAATCAAATGACGAGGCATATAAACAGGCTGCAGTCTGGTATGGAAAATCCGCTGATCAGAATTATGAACAGGCACTGTACAATCTGGCTCATCTTTACAAGGAGGGCAAAGGCGTTGAGAAGAACCCCGAGCGCTCCGTGTCACTGCTTAGAAGAGCAGCCGAGCAGGGTTATTCCTTTGCTCAGCATGATCTGGCCGCAGCATACGGTGCCGGAGACGGTGTGGAAAAGGATATGATCCAGATGTATGCATGGTTTACGGCTGCCGGCCATTCCCTTGAAGCAAGTCTTGACTACCGCTCAATGCTCGGCTCCCTTATGACAGAGGAGGAGCGCATGAAGGGTGAGGCGGCAGGAGAAGAGTACTACAGACTGTACGGCTCGCATGAATAGCAGGTTTTGTCGCGGTGAAAATTCAGGTTGTTCGTTTGACGGACGCTGCTGTTATATCGTGATCGGGGGCCGGCGGAGTACATCAGCCTGTGACCGTTTAAGTCTCATTCCGCATTTGAAAGCCGAGAGTTTTTTGCCTGCAACAGGAAAAGGATTTTATTTATGAAAATTACCGCTTTGATTGAATGTATGCTTTTGTGTGCATGCTCATTTTTCGCCGGAGTGTGCAGTGCTTCGGAAAAACCGTCCAATATGGATTTTGAAAGCCTGCAGAACGGGCAGCATACTACGCATCACAGGGATAGCGTCAGGATCGACGGTGCCCAGAAGAAGGAAATGACGGCATCTGAAAGAATGCAGCATAACGCCAACCGTGAAGCCATGATAAAAAACTGGAAAATCGACTTTTCTTATGATCCCAATACCTATTCGTCAAAGTATGTTCATGTCTCGGGACAGAGAGCCGTCTATATAAAACTTGTGGGCAGATTTGTCGAGGAGAACAAACCCGGTACGACGTCGCTTGAACTTACCAAGCTGCTGCTTGAAAAATTCAAGGCTGATAAGGATACTCTGAAAATTTATTCTCCGGAAATGGCAAGTTTTGATGTCAGAATTAATCAGGAGAAGCCTCTTGCTCCCGAGAATATGATCCGTGTTTTTGTAAGAAAGGATGATGTCAATGATGCTGCAACGCTGATCCACGTTATCGGAAGCGTGTCCGGTGATGATCTGGATTATATAGTTGAAGATTTCTTCCTTAGAATACAGTCTGTAATGGCAGGCGGAGGGAATGCAGAGAAGGGGCGGAATGAACAAAAGAGCGGCGGAGCATCTGAGGAGAAGGGATCCGGTGATACACCTTCGGATCAGAAATAGCTTTGCAGCCCGTGCGGGCGGGAAGACCCGCGGTTTCAGCCGTGGTGACAGTCCGTTATTCAGTGTGCGCGGAGACCGGCATCTGCAGGTATGATTTCAGTACGGAGTTGGTATGGAGTTTTCAGATTTTTCTTTTCGCGAGTTTGTAATAAGCAAGGCCCAGCCCGGTGACGGTGAGATTATCCATGAACTTTTGATGGAGCTTTCCTGCTATGAGGAGCTGGTATCGGAATTCAAATCAACTCCGCAGGATTTGGAGAATATTCTTTTCAATCTTCACTGCGGCGACGCGCTGCTTGTTTATGACAACCGTTCCGATGCGGTTATAGGGGTTATGCTCATTTCCTACAACTTTTCCTCATTCAGCGGAAAGCCAGGGATATTCATTGAGGATTTTTATATCCGGCAGGAGTTCAGAGGCAGGGGGATCGGCAGTGCTCTGCTTATGCGTCTTAAGTGGGCGGCAAAGGAGCAGGGCTTCGGCCGCATTGACTGGATGTGTCTCAAGAGAAACAGATCTTCAGTAGAGTTTTATAAATCCGCCGGTGCGCACTGCATGGACGACTGGGTGCAGTTCAGGTTTAATTCTGACGATTTCGATCGGTGACGGCGCGGCTTAATGTTCAGATCCGGTGTTTATTATTCGTGCAAAAAGGTCGAACTTTACAAAAAAGTCGTAGATTATTTATGTTTTTGATAAAAGACATATTGCATTATCGATTAAATGTTTAGAAAATAGATAAGATAGGTTTATCGCATCTAATAATTATTAAAATTGCAATAGAGTTAAACGACTATGAAAAATCTAATATTGGTAACATCTCCTCCGGCTTGCGGCAAGACTTTTGTTTCAAGAGAAATTGCAAAAAATCTTGATCATGTAGTGTATCTGGACAAGGATACTCTTATTGTTCTATCTCACCAGATTTTCAAGGTGGCAGGTCAGGAATGTAACCGTAGTTCTGATTTTTTCGAGGAGCATATCCGCAATTACGAGTACTACGCAGTTCTGGATCTTGCTTTTGAAGCATTGCAGTATGAAGATAATGTTCTTATAAATGCTCCTTTCACTCGTGAGATCAGAGATACAAAATATGTGGCTGATCTGCGTGCTAAACTTGCTGAGCAGGGCGCTAATCTGTTTATTGTCTGGGTGGAGACTGATCCTGAGGTCTGTCATCAGAGAATGATAGAAAGAGCCTCTGATCGCGACGGATGGAAACTGGAGCACTGGGATGAATACATTTCCCGCTGTAATTTCAACCGTCCGGAAAATATCGGTGATATTTTCATTTTCCATAACAACTCAATGGAAGAGTTCAACGAATCCATCGAAAGAATTAAGAAGGCTCTTAATTAATTTTTTTTCGGTTCAACAGAGATATTTTTGATTTCTTGTGGAGCTGTTTCATAAGAGGTTGAAAATATCTTTTTTCTATTGTTCTCTTCTTTGCCCGCATATGCGGTTTCGTTTTGCACCGTTCCGCCTTTTGTGCTTCGGTTATTGTTGTCTGATATAAAGTAAGCAGTCTGCTTTTTTTATTTGAATTAGTTTTGTGAAAGTGAAGTGGAAAATAAATCTCGTAGATTTGTCAGAATGAGAGGCGATCATTCAGGTGATATTTATTATGAATTATACACGGATATTGACAACGGTTATTTCCGTGTAATAAGTACATCGGAAATGGAATGTACCGACATCAGTACTTTTTCGCCTCTTACCATCCAGCTGGATGATGACAGGGGGATTGATGATTATGTAACACCTCTTGAACCTGTTGATCCTGATGCGGAAACTGTCCGCAGATTGTGGAGAATGGATGTTACCCCCTGGGAGCTGGCAGAGAAGGGTATGTACCCGTTCACTGATATATGGACGAACTATGTACCTACCGAGGATGATATTTTCAGATTTATAGAAAATGCATCAGCAAGAAAAAATCCGATGGCAGTCTCTCTGTGGACTATTTTCTGCGCTGAATTTTTCCTTTCTGCCGGTTTTGCAGAAATGGTTAACAGCAATTTTCCTCTGGCGGTTTTTCTTGAGACTGTTTCCCGTGATTCACTGTACTTTGATTCAAGTACTGACGAGTGGTCGTATCTTGAAAATCTCAAGACCTCCTATCTTGAGTACAGAAGGGATCCTCTGGCTGATATGAGAGATGATGATCCTCATCTTCTTGATATGATGACGCTGTTTGAAGTAAAGGTTTCACGTACGGGCATTAATCCTGATGCTGCTGCGGAGTATGAGGCAAGACTTGAAAGAATGCTCGGGAGCAGAGATCCGCAGTTATGGAGATATTATGCCTATGCATATTACGGCGGAAATGAGATTGTCAGCTGTAACTGGAAAAAATCAGAAACAGCTCTGCTTATGCTGTACAGCCTGAGTAAAGATCCCAGATTCAAGCGGGAGATCTGCTTTGAGGCCGCCAATTCTCTTGGATATATATATTACAGCAACCGCCTCGGGCGCCCTGACTACAAGAAGGCATACAGATTTTTTTCGTTTGCCGCAGAAAACGGAATGATAGAAGCCACCTACAAACTGTTTGATATGTTCAGAAACGGTCACGGTGTTAAAAAGGATTTGCGCCGGGCCTGGAAGATTATCAGCAACCTTCATTCCGTAATAGGAGAGGACGAAATTAAATATCCGGATGTTGCTCTGCGCATGGGCTACTGCTTCCGTGACGGTATTGGAATCGAGGTTGATCTTGAGTCCGCCCGTGAATATTTTATAAGAGCCAAGAACAGTCTGGAGTATCGTCTTAATCATGCGCCGCAGTATGGCGATAATGCGGTTATGATGAATGTAAACAGGGCTTTGGCAAGTCTGGACAGGAATGATAAGTCATCAAAGGGTAAATCCTGCTGATGTCTTCTGCAGATTATGTTTTCCCCGATTCTGATCAGATGTCGGCCTGACCTTGCCCTGTGTGATTGTTTAGTTTTTTTCTAACGGATTTTTCAGTTGAATATAATAGTTAATCCTCAATTTGCTTATTTCGCCGGTCAGATATACTGGCTTCAGAACACTTTTGCTGATAATGCTGTAAATCTTGTGCATATAGATGATTTACAAAGGGGAAAATATGATGAGCGCGATCCGGATATTGTAGAAACTACCGCGGCATCCATTCTGCCTATCAAACCGGTGTCACCTGATCCGGAAACTGTAAGATGTCTGTGGCGTCTTGATAAAACTCCGTGCCAGCTTGTTAAAGAGGGCCGTTATCCCTTTAAAGATATATCTGATGTATACAAATATGTACCGGCTGAGGATGATTTCCTGCATTTTATTGATTCGGCATGCGATATGGAATCAGTGGATCAGCTGGGACTGTGGGCTGAAGCATTTCATGATTTTATTGCTTTCCCGGAGAATCTTGAATTTTTTAATGAAACCGGCTATATGAGCAGTTTTCTGTTTTATTCCATAATGATGATCTTCTCTTTTGAGGATGAAAATGAAGGGGTGAAAAGAAGTCTTGCCGAATTGAAGAAGGTTTATACAGCCTGCAGAGAGGATCCGTTTTCTCTTATGCCAGAGGACAGCTACTATCTTGATATCCTGTTTCTGGTCTTTGATGTCTATATGAAGAGCAGCACCGTAACCTCCGGCGAGCGTGAGAAATATATCAAGCGTCTTGATTCGAAGAGGGACTGCTGTGATCCTCTTTTCCTTGAGGTGTATGCCGACAGCTACTATAACGGTTACCTGGCTCTTCCTGTTGATTACAAAAAAGCGGAGTATGCATATAAGAAAATATATAAAATGCGGATGAACCGCATGTATGATGAATCGTATTTTGTTCATGCGGCCAGGTATCTGGGTCATATCTATTACGACTGTGAGAATACAGAGCATGATTATAAAAAGGCAATGAGCTATTTTGCCTATGCAACTTCAAAAAGCGACTGTGAGTCCGCTCTCTGTCTTTCCGATATGTACTTTAACGGCACAGGAGTTTTAAAAGCCCCGGAAATCTCTTTTGAGATACTGATGAAGCTCGATTCAATTATCGGTGAAGATGATTATCTTTTCCCTGATGTTGCGATAAGACTGGGCCGCTTTTACAGGGACGGGATCGTTGTGCCGAAGGATCTGGTTAAAGCAGGTGACTACTTCGGCAGAGCAAAAATGAGTATGATGTCAATGCTTGAGAATAGGGGAGAAAACTGCTGCTTCACAAGTATGGATGAAATAAACGAGGCTCTTAAAAGTATTTGACAGCCGTTGCCGCAGCGGCGGGATGAATAATGTTTGAACAATTGAAGACAGAAAAGAATGTTCTGTCACTGACAGATTTTCTTATGTTTTTGTTTGTATCGGGAGATGACAGTCATGAATATTCAAAGCGATCTTGTTAATGGTTACCGTTATTACTACTGGCTTCGCTATATTCCCGTCAGATTTTCCTGCAGTGAACAGGAGTCGGCAGCCAGAAAACTTATTTTTGACTTCAAGGACGGCAGGGCGCCGCAGGCCTGGAGTTATTTTGATCGGGGCATTTCATATATAACAGGCGGCAGCGTCAGCGGTTATGTTGTGGCTTTTATTCCTGCATCCACAAGAGATAAGACATACAAAAGGTTTCTTGAGCTTTCAAAGCATTTTTCTGCTGAGTTTAACATCTTTTCCTCTGTTAAAATCGTAACACGGCAGAGAGATACGGTTCCGGGACATACAGGACAGAAAAGCACTGATCCCGCCGCTGATTTTATTATTGACAGCGGGCTGATAAAGGGCAGAAATGTCATTTTGATTGATGATGTGATTACCCGTGGAACCACTTTTTCAGATACAGCCGGTAAACTCAGGTCTGCAGGCGGAGCAAGAAGCGTGACCGGACTTTTTCTTGGAAAAACATTCAATCCGGATTATTGGTGAGTTCGGATTTTCGTTCTGCTGTCCGCATCCTGTCAGGGATGATCCTGCGTATGCTGACTGGTGTTTCGTGAATTTGCAGGATCAAATTTTGTGTGCATAAAACTAAATTTAATTCTGTGTGAAGAGTTGCGATTTTTAAATTTCAGTTCTTTTCCTGTTTTATGCCTCCTCCTGTTCTGCCAGTGACATGTGTTGTTTTTTTTATTTTCGTTTGGTTGATGGTTATTATGCAAAAAGATCTAGTTCTCGCCTTGTCATTTATCAAGGGTATCGGAAACAGTCGTTTTATAAAATTTGTGGATTATGTAACCGGAGCATACGGTATGGAATCCTCCCTTTCATATGATGATATAAGGGATGCAGGCTCAAAGCTCAGGATAAAAAATTTAGAGGAACTGACCGCGGAGGAATTTACCAGATGCAAGGATTCCGCAGCCAGAATCATTGAGGAAAGCCAGCGGCAGTCGGTGTCGTTCATTACTTTCGAAGATCCGTCATATCCGCGGGAACTGATGGATGCCGTGGATGATAAGGGCAGATGCAGTCCTCCGTCTATTCTGTGGTACAGGGGGGATATAAGCAAACTTTCCATGGATTGCTGCGCGGTTATCGGCACACGCGAGCCAACCAGGGAGGGAGTTGATGCAGGAATGTTTCTGGGGGAGTTTTTGGCTAAAAACGGGATTAATGTTGTTTCCGGTCTTGCCAAAGGCTGTGATACGGCGGCACATCAGGGTGCGTTGAAATCCCGGGGTGTAACCACGGCCTTTCTTTCCACCGGACTTGACTGGGATTCAGTATATCCGCGGGAAAATCAGAATCTTGCCAGGAGGATAGTGGATGGCGGAGGTCTTCTCCTGTCTGAATATTTTGTCGGACACAAGACGGGAAGATTTGAATTTGTGGCCAGAGACAGACTTCAGGCGGGTGTATCATCGGCTGTGTTTGTGCTTCAATCAACCTATAACGGAGGCTCCATGCATGCAGCAAGGGCGGCGCTTAAATCCAGAAGACTGTGCTATGTGCTTTCTTACAAAAACGACAGAATAAATAGAGATCCGGTTACATCCGGTAACCGGGAACTGCTTAAAGAGGGTGCTCTTATGATCACGGGACTTGATGTTAAGGAACACAGCGCCGAGCTGCTAAAAAAATTGAAAACAAAGACAGCAGGAGCTGAGGATGATAAACAGGTCAAGGATAAGGTTGAAGGAGACGGACCGGATAAGGAATATCAACTCTTTCAGTAAGGGCAGAGTTCGTTGCTTCTGATGAAATCCCGGTTCAAAAGAGGAGCTGTGCATTTTTACTGAAGATGCATGGATCGTTTTCAATTATGCCGGGCTGGAGCTGTATGTTTGAGCAGGAATTTTCCCTGCTCTTTACAAATTCCTGCCTGGACGGCTGAACTCTGGCCCGGAGTGTTTTCGCCGGTAAAAATTGCATTTCGGAGGTAACACAGATAACTGTACGGACATATATCCCTGAGTATCAACAGGTTATATTGCGACGTGACAGCAGCGAGGCCGGTTCTGAACCCTTGCAAATAATTATTCCGTGCTGAAGAGTTCGCATATTTGGAATAAATCATCGTAAATATTCCCGGCATGATTCTGTAAAGAGCCGAAATCCTTTAATTCAAACTTTTTTTGTAACCTTTATGCTAATCTGAGCGTTACCTCTGCAGAAGAGATAATAAAACAGCTAAGAGGTACAGGTATGAAAAAGTTTGCAGTTGTTCTGGCATCAGTTATTCTGGCAGGTGTTTGCGGTAATGCATATGCAATGAACCGCGGTGATGTTGAACTTGATTTTGATTCATCTCTTCGCAGCAGCGGGGGTTATTCTCCAACATCCATGGATGCAGATTACGGCAGTACCTTTACCTACAGGGACAACAGCGGCATGAGCAATGAAACAGCAGTTCTCAATGCTGATGGCTCAGTGACCGTAAGGATCATTAAGAGAAACTTCTGACCGCAGGTCTACAGATTTTTTTACATCCGGCATGAATCTTTCTACTGACTTCCTTCAATCATGCCGGATTCTGTTTTTCCCTGTATACTTCGGCTGCAGGACAGGCAGGACTGCAAAGGCATATGCTGTTTCCTGACTGTATTCTGACTGTTCCTCCTCATTCTTTCCGGCCGGCTTTGAGGAATAATTCTGTTTTTGTGCGTTCTGCTTTCGGGTATATAGTCATCTTTCCTCCGGTGTGTGAACATCTCCTTATCTTCCGGTGTCATTTCTGAATGAATAACTTCGTGATCCTCAAATGTTTTTATCACTCCCGGAGTGTTTTCAGATGATGCGGTTATTTTTGTCCCGCGGATCTGCGATCTGGTTTAAGTTTCGGTTTTAATTTTCAAGAATTGTTACAGGTGGTATAATGCATCGGATTTTGTGAAGCAGTTCAGATAATTTTTCATTGAACTGATGTTTTTTTATATTTTATTTCATGTGGCACTTGGTAGGTGTCACCACTGATAAGGAATTACAAATGCCAGTTATTACTCTTCCAGATGGTAGCAAAAGAGAATTTGATCACCCTGTATCCGTTTATGAAGTGGCGCAAAGTATTGGTGCCGGTCTTGCCAAGGCTTGCATTGCAGGCAGAGTCAACGGAGTTCTCAGAGATGCTTGCGATCTGATAACAGAAGATGCACAGCTTTCCATCATCACCTCAAAGAATGAAGAAGGTGTAGAGATTATTCGTCACTCCTGCGCCCATCTCCTCGGTCATGCAATCAAGCAGTTATGGCCTGAAACAAAGATGGCCATAGGTCCAGTTATCGAGAAAGGTTTCTACTACGACGTGGATCTTGATCATACTCTTACAGAAGAGGATATAGCCCGCCTTGAGCAGAGAATGCACGAACTGGCAGATCAGAACTACCAGGTGGTCAAGGAGCCTGTAGACTGGCAGAAGGCTTACGATGTGTTTAAATCCCGCGGTGAAACCTACAAGATGGCCATCCTTGATGAGAATATATCAAAGGATGATCACCCGGCCCTTTATCATCACCTTGAATATATTGATATGTGCCGCGGTCCTCATGTTCCCAACATGGGCTTCTGTCATCATTTCAAACTTCTGAAGACTGCGGGAGCATACTGGAGAGGCGATTCCAGCAACAAGATGCTCCAGCGTATCTACGGTACCGCATGGGCGGATAAGAAGCAGCTTGACGGTTATCTGCAGCATCTTCAGGAGGCTGCAAAGAGAGATCACCGCAAGATTGGCAGACAGATGGATCTGTTCCACATGCAGGAGGAAGCTCCGGGAATGGTGTTCTGGCATAATGACGGATGGACTCTTTTCCGTCAGCTGGAGAGTTTTGTTCGCACCAAGCTTCAGGAATACGGCTATCAGGAGGTCAAGGGACCTTTCATGATGGACAGGGTTCTCTGGGAGCGTTCCGGTCACTGGGCAAAATACAAGGATGCAATGTTCACCACCAGTTCTGAAAACCGTGAATATGCCATCAAACCTATGAACTGTCCGGGTCATGTTCAGATCTTCAATCAGGGTCTGAAATCCTACCGTGATCTTCCAATCCGTATGGCCGAGTTCGGAAGCTGCCACCGCAATGAGCCTTCCGGCTCTCTGCATGGTCTTATGCGTGTAAGAGGCTTTACACAGGATGATGCGCATATCTTCTGTACTGAAGATCAGATTATGGAAGAGGTGAGCGGATGTATAAAGATGGTCTATGACCTGTATGCCACCTTCGGTTTCAGCAATATTGATGTAAAGCTGTCAACCCGTCCTGAAAAGCGTATCGGTGATGATGCAATGTGGGACAAGGCGGAGGCCGATCTGGCAGAGGCTCTGAAGAAGAACGGTCTGGAATTTGAATATCAGCCGGGCGAGGGCGCCTTCTACGGTCCTAAGATTGAATTCACGCTTCACGACTCTCTCGACAGGGCATGGCAGTGCGGAACAGTGCAGTTGGACTTCGCGCTTCCGGGACGCCTCGGTGCCACATATATCGGCGAAGACAACGAGAAGCATACTCCTGTAATGATTCACCGTGCGATCCTGGGATCCATCGAAAGATTTATCGGTATACTTACAGAGAACTATATCGGATATTTCCCTACATGGCTTGCTCCTGTTCAGGTTGTGGTAATGAATATCACCGATGCTCAGGCCGGTTACGTCAGAAATGTTGCAGAAAAAATGCGTAAATCAGGCATTAGAGTAAAAACAGACTTGAGAAATGAGAAGATAAGTTATAAAATTCGTGAGCATACCTTGATGCACATACCGTACATGGTTGTATGCGGTGCAAAGGAGGTTGAAGGTGACGTGGTTACCCTGCGTACACGTAAGGGGGCGGATCTCGGTCAGATGAAGCTTGATGATTTTATAAGCAGAGTTCAGAGCGAGGTTGAGACCCGCAGTTTAAAACTTTTGGAGGAATAAACCATAAACAATTCAAAGAAAACCGTGCGCGGAGCATCGAAGACAAGAATAAACGGTGAGATACGCTGTAAGGAAATCCGTCTTATCGGCTTTGACGGTAATGCAGTAGGTCTTGTATCAGTTGATGCAGCACTTAAGATGGCAGCTGATGCAGGTGTTGATCTGGTGGAAATCAGTCCTAATGCCGAACCTCCGGTTTGTCGGATAATGGATTATGGTAAGTTCCTCTACGAGAAGAGCAAGTCTCAGAAAGAGCAGAAGAAAAAGCAGAAGCAGGTTCAGGTGAAGGAAATCAAGCTCAGACCTGCGACTGATGAAGGCGACTATCAGGTAAAACTACGCAACCTGAAGCGCTTTATTGAAGACGGCGACAAAGTTAAGATTACTCTTAAGTTTAAAGGCCGTGAAATGGCTCACCAGGATCTCGGCCTGGAAGTCCTCAAGAGAATTGAGAATGATGTGGCTGATGTTGCAGCTGTGGAAACTCAGTCCAAGGTTGAGGGCAAACAGGCAGTGATGGTTCTGGCGCCTAAAAAGAAGTAGCAGTCGGGGATCTAAGCAGCGGTTCGGCCGCTCTCCTGATTGTGTGTTGTTAATTATTCCAATTGCGGAGTTTATAATGCCAAAAATTAAAAATGACAAGGGCGCCTGGAAGCGTTTCAAGAAGACCGCCAATGGTTTCAAGCGCAAGCAGGCTAACAAGCAGCATATTCTTACCAAGAAGTCTACCAAGCGTAAGCGTCATCTGCGTCCTATGAGCATGATCCATCATAGTGATCTTCAGAGAGTTCTTAAGTGCTTGCCAACTGTTTAAGATTAGGAGATATAGAATATGCCAAGAGTTAAGCGCGGTGTTACTGCCCATGCACGTCACAAGAAAGTTTTAAATGCTGCCAAGGGCTATTACGGTGCACGTTCACGTGTATACAGAGTTGCAGTTCAGGCTGTTACAAAGGCCGGTCAGTATGCTTTTCGTGACCGTCGTCAGAAGAAGCGTCAGTTCAGACAGCTTTGGATCGTTCGTATCAATGCTGCTGCACGCATGAACGGTATTTCCTACAGCAAGTTCATCAATGGTCTGAAGAAGGCTTCAATCGAAATCGATCGCAAGATCCTTTCCGATATTGCTATTCAGGACAAGTCAACGTTTGTTGCGCTTGTTGAAAAAGCAAAGGCTGCTTTAGCTTAATTTTTTCGACCACAGGGGAGATCTTGTCTTGATCTCCCTTTTTTATTTTCTAAAGTATATTTTTAAGATTTTCAGATGATCCGATTTCTTCTCTGTCTTGTACTGGTCCTGTTTTCAGTTTCATCTCATGCTATCGAGACAATTAGAATTATTGATCAGTTTATGGATAAGAATGTCGGTTCACGTCTTGAAAGTCTGTCTACATATCAGGATTTTACCTGGACATGGCAGGTGGAGCATATGACCGACTGGCATCCGAATGCCTATGGTTATATGCATGTCGGTGATCCCGGCAAGCACTACTGGTCCAGGGTCAGGCTGAGTAACGATTCCGGAAGTTTTACACTTGTAATGCTTGAGCTTGACAGCTTTATGCTCAACAAGGTTGAGGTTTTTCTTGTTGACACATACGGCAGACAGCTCCAGAAATTCTGGTATACCGGAATGGATCTCGGTGTTAAATCCAAACCTTACCCGGCCGGTAATTTTGTTTTTCCAATATACATGAAGCAGGATGAGAGCTTTGATGTTTATATCAAGGTTGTCAATGATACGCCGACATTTGTACCCGTGCGCATGTCTCATCTCAGACCTTATGTTTCAAGGATCGCAGTTGCCCAGACAGTGTCCGGCGTTGTGGACGGCATTATATTTCTGGCCTCGCTCTTCAGTTTTCTGATGTTCGGCTTCATAAGAGAGAGGCGGTTCCTTTATTATGCACTCTTTTGTCTGTGCACCCTTGTCCTTCTGCTTCATTTGAGCGGTCTGATATTCATGAGCGGGATTCTTCCTGTCTCAATCAATGCCCAGAAACTTTATCTGTGCATATCAAATCTGTTTTTTGTGGGACTTATCTTCTCATTTGATGATGTGTTCAGACAGATCGGCACTGTGCGGCATTTCAGCAAGAACAACCGCATGATTATATTCTTCCCGCTGTTCATGTCGGTGGCATGCTGGTTTATTGACATCAGATATTCCGTGTATGCAAGCATATTCCTGATGGGTCTGCTTTTCCTGGTATACGTGTATATGGGTTATATCATATGGAGAAAATGCGGTCTTTTTCAGAAGTTATGTCTTGTGTCCGTCATTTTCTTCCTGGTGTCATGGTTTGCAAACCTTCTTGTCAAGTTCGGACTCTACTACGTTGCATACGCCACCGATACGGTTATGTTCTGCTTTGCGGCGCTTGGTTCTTTTTCTCTGAGCTTCGCTCTTGTTTACCGCACCTATATTGAAAAGAGCAGCAGAATAGCTGCAGGCATCAAGAACCGCTCTATTTCACAGCGCTTCATAGACATGTACCATCAGGCCACGGAAGGATTTTTCTCTGCAGATCCCGACGGCAGGGTTATGACAGCCAACAAGGCCTTTTTTGCCATGCTCGGTTTTAGCAACCTTGAAGAAATGTGCACGCAGGTCGGTCCGCATATCCGTGAGGTTTTCGTAAATCAGACAGAGGCCAATGAGCTTCTTTCAGATCTTGTTCTGGCAAATCAGGGCGGCATCAAGCGCGAAGTTGCTATGAAGCGCAGCGACGGGACCGTTTTTACAGTTCTTATGTCCCTGAGAATTGCCGGGCATAACGAGCATCCGGAGACGGAGACCGGCGGGCAGGTGGTGATTGAGGGTATCATTATTGATATTTCTGAAAACAAGCAGATCAGAACCCAGATCGACTATGTGATGAATCATGATTCTGTGACCAAGCTCCATAACAGAACATTTATGCAGCACCGTCTCCTTCAGGTTAAGGACGAGGGTGACAGAAACAGAAGCAGATCATCGGCCGATTATTTCCTTTTTATTGATATTGATCATTTTAAGGTTATTAACAATTCCTGCGGTTCTCTTGCGGGTGATACCTTCCTTCAGATGGTGGGAAGTGCTCTGCACAAGATTGGAATTCCTGACGATAACATCGCCAGACTCGGAGGTGACGAGTTTGGTGTCGTTGTAACTGACAGTTACATGGATGTTGTCGTGGCCAAGGCGGAGCTTATCCGTTCGGCAATCCAGAAACTAAGATTTGAATGGAACCACAGTTTTTATTCTGTAACAGCCAGCATCGGCATCATTTCATGCAACTCTATCGATACCAGTTCGATTCTGTCTCTTGCCGAGACTGCATGCGGCGCGGCAAAGCTTCAGGGTCGAAACCGGGTATCCCTGTATTCCGACTACAGTGAGGATGTTCTTAACTACAAGAAGGAAATCAGCTGGATTGCCCAGATTTACAATGCCATCGAGCAGCATAAGTTTGTATTGTTCAAGCAGCGCCTTGAATTCACAGGGGGCGGAGAAAGTGATTATCTTGAAATATTTGTCCGTCTTCTGGGTGACAACGGAAACATTCTGCCTGCAAGCACATTTATAGGTGCCGCCCGTAAGTTCGGTCTGATTACTCATATTGATTCCTGGGTGCTTGAATCCCTGATGGACTGGATCGGAACTCAGGAACAGGATAAACTTGGCGCGGTGTTTATTAATCTTTCCGCATCTACATCATGTTCACTGCATATGATCAGAAAAATGAAACGTATGTTTGAGACTGTTCCATTTGATCTTCATAAGCTGTGTTTTGAAATTTCTGAAAACAATATAAGACAGAATTTCGAAGCTATGAAGGAAATGGTTGAACTGATTCGTTCATACGGATGCCAGCTTGCCATAGATCATTTTGAGGGCGGAATCGGATCTTATGCAGTTGTCGATAAACTTAACCCGGAGTATGTAAAACTTGACTGCGATACTGTTGTTTCGCTTCATGAGTCCGGAGGAAGTCCTATAATCAATTCCATACTGGAGAAGATTCACGAAAATGATCGAAAGATTATTGTGATGCATATCCGAACCGACCATGCCTATCAGATTATCTCACAATATAAATTTGATGCATATCAAGGCTTTATTGTAGATAAACCTATGCCTATCAGTCTTAATCCGGAGCAGAACTGACGAAGAATTTTGATTTCTGACTGCAAATGAGGAAATCATGATATGCCTCTCACCGCTGCATGCGGGTGATTGGACGGACTTTTATATTGTCGCTCACGGGCTAAAACACACTGTTTTTAACTGATGAGATGACGCATCCGCCGGGCTTGGAACATTTTTTTATGTTTGACTGATCTGTTTTCAACTGCGCAGTGCCGGATCTGTGAGTAATGTTCTCATCAGAAGCAAAAGAAAAATCCGGAAATTTTAAATCGTTTCATTCATGCTTTTAAGCGTCTTTGCAAATTCCTGTCGGAACGACGCTGACAGACCGCTGAATTCCGGCTCTGATTGTTCCTTTCATTAGAATTTCCATTTCAATGGTAACGAAGGTAACTGTACGGAGCAAAATCCTGAGTATCATTCGGTTGGAGTATGCCTCGCCAGCAGCGATGCAGATCTGAACTCCTGCGAATAATTATTCCTTGTTAATGTAATCTGTTTATTTGGAATAAATCATCCTGAATATTTCCAGCATGTTTGTAAAAACCGCTTTTAATGAGCGTGAACAAATTGCTGCCCGCAGGTCAGTTTAAAATTATTTCAAAAAGACAAATATTTTCGCTTGCTGCGGATCAAAGTAAAATCCGTGGTTTATTGTGCGGTTATTGTTAATTTTTAATTCCGGCACTGTTCAACAAAAGTGTTTATACCGCTGAAATCCAATTCATTTCATATATTTTGAACTTATAAAGGTAAAATTTTTAGCCAGAATAACTTTATGATGTATCATGCTGATTCAGGATCAGCTCTTTTCCTCAACAGGGTCTTAATCTTTAGAGTGACTTATATTTTTTGGAACAGAAGCACATCGTAAAAGTTTTTGTTCTGCGACTTAAGAAGGAGTTTTCATGAGTAATATTTATGACAGAACAGAGAAAGAATTTCGCAGCGAAGTCTCCGGATCATCATGTCTTAATCCTGTTCTCAACTCTCCAGCCGATATAACCGGTGAACTCCTTCTGGCCATTGCGGAAAACAAACTTCAGTCTCTGACTATCAATTATGAATTTGCTTTTTTTATCCATGAAAATGAATCGATGATGCCCGATGATGATGATTACGATGATGATGAATCCGAAGAAACGACAGAAAAGGAAGTCCTGCAGAACAATCCTTTCTTCGCAGCTAATGAGATATCCGAGCTTAAACGGATTGATTTCGAGGTGATTCTCGGGCCGAGTGTAACATCGCTGGCCGGAGCCTTTGCGCATCTTAAAAAGCTGGAATATGTGAATCTAAGGGATGTTTCAAATATTGTGGATATGGAGCGAATGTTCTACGGTGCAGAAAACTTTAACCAGGATCTGGATGACTGGAATACATCAAAAGTTAGAAATATGAGTAGGATGTTTGAAGAAGCAAGATCTTTCGACTCGCCGGTTGGATCATGGGATGTTTCTGCTGTTGAATATATGAGCAGTATGTTTTGTGAGGCGGAAACTTTCAATCAGCCCATCGGAAACTGGGATGTTTCGTCTGTAACTGATATGTCTGGAATGTTCTCCGGAGCATCAGCTTTCAATCAGCCCATCGGAAACTGGGATACCTCAATGGTCAGTTCCATGAGGATGATGTTTGAAAATGCTGTTTCCTTCAATTTCCCTGTTGACGGCTGGGATACAACAAGACTTTATTATCTTGATAATATGTTTGACGGTGCCGTGTCATATTCATTTCCTGTTCTTACCTTTGCACAGCCTGCAGGAGACAAGCTTAATCCTGTCATCAATTCGCCGGAGGAGATCACAGCTGAACTTCTGCGTAACATGATCAGCAACAGTCTTGAATCACTGACAATAAACTATGAATTTACCATGAATGAAGATTTATTTGAAATTCAGGATTGTCTTAACGGGAACTATGAGATGTACTCTGATGACGGGGATGAACCTTACGAAGGTTACCGCAATGTCTGCAATCCGTTCTGGAGGGCAAACAGAATGAGCAGTATAAAAAGGTTTGATTTCAGAATTATTTTTACGCAGGAGGTTCACAGTCTTTCGAATGCCTTCATGGATTTTGAAGATCTTGAATTTGTGAACATTGTTTCAACCAGCGGCATAATAGATATGAGCGGTATGTTCCGCGGTGCAGAAAAATTTAATCAGCCTATAGGTGATTGGGATACGTCTGAAGTGACTGATATGGCCAACATGTTTGAAGATGCCGTGTCTTTCAATCAGCCCCTTGAAAAATGGAATACGTCAAAGGTTTCTGACTTGAGATATATGTTTGCAGGAGCTGTCTCATTCAATCAGCCGATAGGGGACTGGGATACATCTGAAGTGCTGGTTATGTCTAATATGTTCAAAGACGCAGAGTCTTTCAATCAGCCTCTTGGAAAATGGAATACATCAAAAGTTTATGATATGAACAGCATGTTTGCAGGAGCAAGAAGTTTCAATCAGCCGATAGGGGACTGGGACACGTCAAATGTCACTGCCATGGAAAGAATGTTTTGCAATGCCGCTTCTTTTAATCAGAATATCGGCGGCTGGAATGTAGGGCAGGTGATATCCATGAGCAGTTTTTTTGACGGTGCCAAGGCCTTTAATCAGCCTCTTGCAGACTGGGATACGTCGAATGTTTATGAAATGGATATGATGTTTAATTGTGCCGAGTCTTTTAACCAATACATAGGCGACTGGAACACATCTGGAGTACAAACTATGGAGAGGATGTTTTTCAGAGCTCTCTCCTTTAATCAGCCTCTTGATAAATGGGATGTTTCAGCAGTCGAGACTATGGATTCGATGTTCAGCTGGGCAGTATCGTTTAATCAGCCCTTAAATTCCTGGAATGTGTCATCTGTTGCTGTGATGGATAAGATGTTTTCCCATGCCTTTAATTTCAATCAGCCGCTTGATGGATGGAATATGGAAAAAGTCATCAGTGTTGACAGGATCTTTTTCGGAGCTCTTTCTTTTAATCAGCCTCTTGGAAAATGGAGACTTAACACTGATTCAATTATTCAAAATAATTCAAGTTTTCAAAAAAACGGATATTTTCTTACCGGGGCTGTATCATTCAATCAGCCCGACAGTCAGATTCCATCAATTTTTCGGGAAAAAGCTTAAGGAGTAAAACAGTAGGAGTTTATGATCATAAATTTCTTCAGTTTGAAATTTCCAGACCTGCTCCGGACGATCTCGAGCATAATTGTTCTTATCATGCCTTTAAGGATGAAAAACTGAACTCTTTCAGAATTTTTTGCAGCTCAGTGCCGGTATGCTGTTATGCGGAGCGGTAAAAGAGGTGTGCCGCGCCGTAGCGGTGACAGCCGGTCTTCAGTTATAGATTTGATGATCCCGGTTTAGGATCCTGCGCAGCCGTTATCGAAAAGTCTCTGCAAAAATCTGTCGTAAACGTCTGGATGTCAGAAACCTGCTTCTGATTAGCAGGACCACGGCCTGCCGCCTTGTCAATGCAATAAGTCTGTCATTTCTTCTGTTCTTATCCTCTTTTGATAACTAATTAATTTAAACAGTCAATCATACCTGAGGCACTTGCCATTAATATAAAGTGATAAACAGGTAATTATGTGACGTAATCTGTATAATCTTTATGTAATGTTCTAAAACTATTGACAAAACGTTAATTATTTGCTATTATGTAACCAATCTTTGAAATAAAGGTTAAATTGTTTCTGTTTTTACTTCTTGTTTTTCGTTTTTTAAACCGGAGCTGTGGTTCCGGTTTTTCACAGCGCAGTCATAGTATTTTGTTCTTTTAGTTTTTTACTGGGGAAATTCAATACGAGTTAAGAAAAGTCTAAAAATGCACTGAATGTCTGTGTTTCGGTTTTAAACAGGTATGATATTTCAGACCGGGATCTTTAAGAGTCCTGCATTGTATAGTCAGGAAAATGATGTCAGTGCTGACTGGATTCAGCTTCCTTCAGGTTCTAATCGGGAAATTCAGACTGAAGGAATGGTTCAGGACAGTCGTTAGAGTTTTTTTCAGTTTAAGTTAATGATTAAACGGAGTTGATATGATTGAAAAAAATTTATACAAGGTTGGAGACAAGGTCACATTCGGCCGTTACGTTCAAATGTTTAAGGATTTTTCTCCGGTGGAATGGCGGGTGCTGGATACAACTGATGAAAAAGTTCTTCTGCTGTCAGACAAAGCCCTGGAATTACAATGCTACAGAATCTTGCGTGATGACATCATCTCTACTTTTGAGAATAATTTTGAAGAATTAAAGAAGGTGTTGAAGAAGGAATTGTCCTGGGAGAACAGTGATCCGCGAAAGTGGCTGAACAATTATTTTTTCAACTCATGCTTTGATGATACGGAGAAGAATCAGATTGTTCCGGTCAGACATATTTCAGGATTTGGAGAGGAAACAGAAGACCGAATTTTTCTTCTGAGCAGGGACGAGGTTGAGAAATATTTTCCGGTTCCAGAGGATCGCCTTACCGGTATTACCATGCATGTAATCAAGAAGATGCATCCCAATATAAAAAGCCAGAAGAGGCTGGCAGACCTGGCAGAAAAGAAAGTGAAAGACTGGTGGCTCAGAACATCCGGCGAAGGCGGGGCACACTATGTATCCGGAAGGAATAGCGACGTTCTCTGCGGTATTGAATATGAACGCAATCTTCTGCGGCCTGCTCTCTGGATTAGCAGAAAGTAGGGAAACACGCTGAGCGGTTTTATAGACACGTTCTTGTCTGCAGGTATGATATGTACCGGCAGGTGCATATCGTTACGTTAAATTGTTCTGTTATATCACTCATCCTTATACTGAGGACTTTTCTGAATGAAAATATTTACCGCTTCACTGAAACCGGTAAAAAAGAACTGAAGGTTCTAACCATGCGGTGAGGATCCGGCGATCCTTGTGAGTGGTGTCGTCAGCAGAACGGCATATCTTACGGTTTTAAAACAAAAGAAAGGAATTGAATTATGACAAAGAAATATTACATCGCCTACGGCAGCAACCTCAACATTGACCAGATGAACCACCGCTGCTCCGGAGCAAGCATTGCAGGCACCTCGGAAATACAGGATTATCAGCTGCTGTTCAAGGGAAGCAAAACCGGGGCCTACCTTACCATCGAACCCAAGAAGGGCTCAAGGGTTCCGGTGGCGGTATGGGAGGTAACGGATGATAATGAACTTTCTCTTGATCGCTACGAAGGCTGTCCGAATTTCTACTACAAGACCGAGATGGAAATTCCAGTAACCTGCATCAGTGACAGAGAGGTCAGAAATCTCAGAGCATTTGTCTACATTATGCATGAGGAGCGTAAAATCGATGTTCCATCCCAGCGGTACGTGGATGTCTGCCTTGCTGGCTACAAGGCATTCGGCTTTGATGAAAAATATCTTTATGACGCACTGAACATCAGTCATGAGGCCCGTCGGGAGCAGTGAGACTGTTTATACCCCGTGTGTGTGAGAAAATCAGCGGTTTCAGATGCGGGAATAATCATGCGCAGGAACAGGCCGGTTTGGCGGGGCGGACGTCCGGAATAAAAAACTGTCGGATAGCTGATCTGCAGCTCCGGACTTTCCGTATCGGAACATTAAATCTGCATATCTGAAATATGGATGAAATTTTGAAGCGGCTGCTGAATGATGCAACAGGCGGGAGCCCGGTAAGGACTTCACAGGGCGCCGGCTGCTTCACTGTATTTCTGATGCGGGAGTTCCTTATTTTTTTTGTTTCGCGCACCTTCTTACCGTATTCTTCTGTAAGTCCGGTGCGACTTTTTTCTGACAGCCTGAAGTAGCTGGTTTTTCTCTTCATGAGCTGTATTCCTGCGGACGGCTGATGCGGCATATGTATCACCTCCTGTCTCAATTCAAGTTCATGCAAGGTTATGGTATAATTCGAAAACATTTTTGATAGTCCCGGGGTTGCTGTTTGAAGAGGTTTCATCAGTCAGCCTTTCATTTTTGTTGTATAAAAGTGATTCTGCTGCCGAATTGTATAGATCCCTCTTATGATCCGCTCATTAGGCTACAGAGCGGGGAGACCGGTAGGTTATACATTGAAGCGTGAAACCAGGATTTAATGTCAAGGTCATTAGATCAGAAACAGTTGGATCGGCTAACCCGTTAAGAAAGTTCATGACAGATGCGGTGATGACTTTTAAGTCATCCTGTGCAGGTTCATGATTACTCCTTGATAGTTCGGAAGGGAATACCTTTCTGAACATAGCCTGAAAATTATGCTGTTATTTTGAGGATAGTAATGGAACAGTTGGATCAGATAGTCGAAAAGGCACTGAAGGAAATAGCAGCGGCTGCAGATGATGCCGCTACGGAAGAAATAAGATTGAATTATCTCGGCAAGAAGGGTTTCTTTACCGAGCAGATGAAGAATTTAGGCAGACTTTCTCCTGAAGAAAAGCCTAAGGTCGGAGCAGAGATTAATCGCACCAAGCAGATTGTTCTTGCAGCGCTTAATGAAAAGAAGCAGAAACTGGCGGCAGATGAACTGAACCGCAAGCTGATGAGCGAAAAGGTTGATGTGACACTTCCGGGCAGAACTCCGGAATCAGGCTGCCTGCATCCGGTAAGCCGCACTATCGCCCGTATTACAGAACTTTTTGCGTGTCTTGGCTTTGAAACCGTCGAGGGACCGGAGATAGAGGATACATATCATAATTTTGATGCTCTGAACATCCCCGGCAATCATCCGGCAAGAAGCGAGCATGACACCTTCTATTTCAATCCGAATCTGGTTCTGAGAACACAGACCAGCGGTGTTCAGATCCGAGTCATGGAAAAGAAGCAGCCACCGATAAGAATGATTTCTCCGGGCAGAGTATACCGTCCGGATTATGATATGACCCATTCACCTATGTTCCATCAGGTTGAAGGTCTTCTGATTGACAGGAATATTCATTTTACCGATTTGAAGGGTATCCTTCATCAGTTCCTTCTGAACTTCTTTGAAGAGGATCTTGAGGTTCGTTTCCGTCCTTCATTCTTTCCGTTCACAGAACCTTCTGCGGAGGTGGATGTCAAGGGTAAGAACGGAAAGTGGCTTGAGGTGCTCGGCTGCGGTATGGTTCATCCGCAGGTGCTCCGTTCTGCCGGTGTGGATCCTGACGTCTACTGCGGTTTTGCCTTCGGTCTGGGAGTTGAGCGTTTTGCCATGCTCCGCTACGGAGTCAATGATCTCAGAGCATTCTTCGAGAATGACGTTCGTTTCTTAAAGCAGTTCAGATAGCAGGTCAGAGGTCTAAAATGAAATTTTCAAAAGCGTGGGTTGAGGAATGGGTTAAGACCGGTATGACTGCCGGCGAGCTGTCGGATGTTATCACCATGGCCGGTCTTGAGGTGGATACTGTCGAAAAAGCCGCCGGTGATTTTGATCATGTGGTTGTGGGCAGGGTTGTTGAGTGTGCCGATCATCCGGATTCGGATCATCTTCATGTAACAAAGGTTGATGTCGGCGGCAGTGAGCTGCTGGATATTGTATGCGGAGCTCCGAACTGCAGAAAGGATCTTAAGGTGTGCGTTGCCATGATCGGCGCCGTGCTCCCCGGTGATTTTAAAATCAAGCCGGCCAAGCTCAGAGGTGTTGCGTCAAACGGTATGCTCTGCTCCTACCGTGAGCTTGGAGTTGATATTCCTTCTGAAGGTATTATCGAACTCCCTGACGATGCTCCTCTCGGAGAGGATGTCCGCACCTATTTCGGCTGGGATGATGAATTAATCGAGGTTGATCTTACTGCAAACAGAGCAGACTGTCTGAGTATTATCGGTCTTGCCAGGGAAATAGCGGTGCTTACAGGAAAGGAATACACTCTTCCCGACTTTACGAGAGCCGTTCCTTCTCTTTCAGATACTGTTTCCATTACTCTTGACGATCCTAAGGCATGTCCGCGTTACTTCGGAAGAGTGTTCAAAGGACTTAACGTCAGGGCAGAAACTCCTTTATGGATGAAGGAGAAACTCCGCCGCTGCGGTCTGAGATCGGTGGATCCTATTGTTGATGTAACAAATTATGTAATGCTTGAATTGGGACAGCCTCTTCATTCATTTGATCTGAACAAGCTCCAGGGCGGTATTCATGTACGCTTTGCACGTCCTGGTGAAAAACTGAAGGTTTTAAGCGGTGAGGAGCTGGAGCTTCGTCCTTCAACTCTGGTAATAGCAGATGATACCGGTCCTGTTGCCATGGCGGGCATATACGGCGGTCTGGACACTGGTGTGAGTGAGAATACCACCGACATTCTGCTTGAGTGTGCATATTTTTCTCCTGATGCAGTCAAGGGAGAGGCCAGAGAATACGGTCTTGCAACTGATGCATCCCACCGCAATGAAAGGGGTATAGACTGGAATATACAGGAACTGGCGTGCGAGCGCGCCACGCAGCTGCTTCTTGACATATGCGGAGGAAGCTGCGGCGAGATAATCAGAGCCGAGGCTGCTGATTCGATTCCGGTTTCAAAGAAAATAAGTCTTGATATGGCTCTGGTTCACCGTGTTATAGGTGAAAACATTGTTACTGAAGAGCAGGTACTTAAAATTCTCAACGGTCTGGGTATCAGAACCGAGAGTCTCGGCGGCGGCAGGATGGTTTCAAACAGTCCTTCATGGAGAATTGACATAGCCATTGCCGAAGATCTTATTGAAGAGGTTGCCCGCATTCACGGATACAACAACATACCTAATGCCGCACCGAAGGCGGAGCTTAACATGCTTCGTTCATCCATGACTGATCTGCCGCTTGATCGTCTCAAATCACAGCTGGTATGCCGCAATTACAATGAGGTGGTCACCTACAGTTTTGTTGATCAGCAGAAGATGGCGGCAATGTATCCTGATATGAAGCCTATAGTAATTCCTAAGCCGATTACTGCCGATATGGATGCAATGAGGGTTTCTCTCCTTCCTGGTCTGATGCAGGTTATCGCTTTTAACAACGCCCGTCAGGTAACATCTCTTAAGATATTTGAGAGCGGTCTGAAGTTTATTTCCGATGACAGTGCTCCAAACGGCATAGCGCAGATCAAGACTCTTGCCGGAGCAATATCCGGACTTGCAGACAGCGAACAGTGGTCTGTAGCATCAAGAAATGTCGATTTCTTTGATATCAAGGGTGATCTTGAAGCGCTGCTTGAGCTTACCGGTGAGAAGGACAGATATACCTTTGTACCGCTGAATTCCAGTGCTCTTCATCCGGGGCAGAGCGCCGCGGTGATGTATGACGGAAGACAGGTCGGCGTTGTCGGACAGATCCATCCTGCCGTACAGAAAAAGTACGGTGTAAAATTCAAGACCTTTGTTTTTGAAATTGAACTTGACGCACTGTCAAGAACACAGGTTCCGGTGTACCATGAGATATCCAAGTTCCCGTCAAATCGCAGAGATATCGCCATTGTGGTTGATGATTCAGTTCCGGCCGGTGAGATTATTGATACAATTAAAAAGGCATCCTCCGATTTGATCCGTTCGGTTTCTCTGTTTGACCTGTACAGTGGCGGAACCATGGAGAGTGGAAAGAAGAGCATTGCCATAAGCATGCAGCTTCAGGATCTTAATTCGACTCTTGATGAGGCAAGAATCTCTGAAACTGTTTCTAGTGTGCTCGGTGTGCTTAAGGATAGGTTTAACGCAGTTTTAAGGGAATAGTTGTATGACTGTTACAAAGGCTAACATAGTTTCTGATTTATGCAGAAAGTGCAATGTTTCGAAGAACGAGGCCGCATATCTTGTAGAGCTTTTCCTGGAATGTATCAAGGATACTCTGCAGGCGGGCGAGCCTGTGAAGATCTTCGGTTTCGGCAACTTTTCAGTTCATGAGAAGAATCCTCGTCCGGGCAGGAATCCCCGCACCGGCGAGGAGGTTACAATATCAAGGCGCAAGGTTGTCACTTTCAAAATGAATCATTCAAAAAACTGGTTATAGCCGTTTGTCCGGAGGGCGGGAGCATGAAGCAGCTGAATATTAAAAATATCGTTGTGCTTACAGGTGCGGGAATTTCGGCAGAGTCCGGAATACCTGTGTTTCGCTCCGAGACAGGATTGTGGGAGAATCACAGGGTGGAGGATGTCTGCACTCCTGAGGCTTATGATCGCAATCCTGCCCTTGTCAGAAATTTCTATGACGGTATGAGGGTAAAGCTTGCCAATATAAAACCGAATCCCGCTCATCTTGCTCTTGCCCGTCTCGGACGGGAGTGGAAGGGTGGCTACACTCTTGTAACCCAGAACATTGATAATCTTCATGAACAGGCCGGATCTGAGAATGTGATTCATATGCACGGCGAGCTGATGAAGATTCGATGCTATGAGGATTACGGCGGATGCGGTACGGTGGTGGAGACCGACAGGCCTCAGGATCCGGAGCAGCCATGTCCGAACTGCGGAAAAAAACTTCTTCGTCCGCATATCGTCTGGTTTGGTGAAATGCCTCTTGATATGGATCTGATAAGCGAAAGACTGAGCAAATCTGATCTGTTTATTTCTATCGGAACATCCGGAGTTGTGTATCCGGCGGCCGGCTTTGTAAGATCTGCGAAGTTTGCCGGTGCGGTAACTGTCGAGTTCAATCTTGAGCCTTCTGCAACCAAGGGATATTTCGATGCCGGTGTATACGGCAAGGCCGGTACCACACTTCCTGATTTTGTTGACAGACTGCTTTCCCGCGGATCTGAATATATCTCCGAACTGATCCGGGGAGCATGATCAGGAGTCTTATATCTCTTCCTTTTTACGGTTTTCTGTTCTGACTTCATCCGCGTGTTTTTACGGCAGGGTGAAGTTTTTTCTTTTAAGAGTGTTTCATCTGTTTGGATGTACACGGTTTCATAGTCACCGGTCTGATGATTTACCTCCCGGCCGGGAATTAAACAGCACGGGTGCCAAAATACCTCCAGTTCCTGATGTTAAAAAACAGTGACTGTTTTGATTTCATGCTGCGGGATAAAAAAAAATCCTGCCGTAAAGGCAGGATCCTTTCATGTTCAGCTCTCAGCCTGCATTTCATCCTGCAGGCCGGCGCTCTTTAGAAGCGCGGAGCAGAACTTACTGACACTGATAGGTGAAGCTCGTATTTTCGATATTGTCAGTCACCTTGAATGAGCAGGTTCCCTGAATACCGGTAATATTGGCGCCGTTATTGGATGTAAGCTGACCCAAATTACCGCCGTCCGGAGTTCCGTAGCTCCAGCCCCATTCATCCGGATAAACCTTGAATTTGAATTCATCGGATGAGGTCAGAGTCACGTTGTCAATATTCCATGAGTCATCGGCAGGGTTATAGGAAAGAAGTCTCTGGGAAGAATCCTGAGCCCAGTTGTTTATAGAGCCGATCAAATACATTGATGGAATATCAGGTGCTACAACAGGTGTCACATCAGAGCCGAATTTGATGAGACATATGGTCCAAGGGGTTGATCTGACAGTCAGTTCAGTGCCGTTGAGTTCGGCAGTGCAGGTATCACTTCCGAATACGCCGCCCTTATCCCAGAGACTTCCAGGATAAACAGCGAGGTGCCCGTCGGTAAAATGCTCATAGCTGTTGAGTGTTATGCCGTCAGTTTGTGAACTTTCGTTGCCTGCATTGATGAATACAATTACACCGTTGTCGCTTGCATCATCATATGCAGCCATGGCAATAACGCCTGGAGCCTGCTTCGTGCCGGTGTTGAGGAATTTAACATTCTTCTTGATAAGTTCCGCATCACCCATTGCCAGCATTGATTTTGAATTTCTGCGCTCCTGCAGCATGTTCAGGTAGGTTGCAGCCATCAGACTGGTGTCAGCCACATATCCTGATGTTACATTGCTGCCATCCAGCAGAGAATTGTAGATTACAGCAGGCCAGTCATCCTTGTCCTTGTCATAGTTGACAAAGGCGACGTTAGGCTGATCCTTGCGGTTGCCGTTAAATTCCCCGAACATTTTCTCTGACGCACGGCCTTCGAATTAATCCCGATTTCAGACAGTGAAGATTACACTGCCGGATGTATAAAAAATAAGCGGCTGATGGACAAAAAAACAGGATGGTGTCCCTAGAAAGACGTCATCCGAATTGTTGTAAATCACGTTTTCCCGGCAAAATATTCTGTGTTTTTTTTATTCGTTTTTTAAGCTTTAATGATATTTTTGAATTTGAAATTTGATGTATGCAAATTTTGATTTGCTATGGATTCAAATGAAAACAACGACTTACGTGTTTTTTTTTGAGAAAAAAGGAGGTGCAGCGAAAGTTTCATTCCGTTTTTTTATTTGATCATTCTGATTCAAAATTTCATGAATTTAATATGATTTTGCATCATCAATATGACATTCAGGGCCAACATAGTAATAAAATAGCAACTGAAGGATTTGTGGTTCAGAATCATTTGTATGGAGGGGGTGACAGGATATGGGATCAGCTTCTTTTTCCGCCTCCTACACAAATTCTGTGCACAGTTTCATAATCACCGGCCTGCCGGAAGGCACATGCCCTGATTCAACTCTTCTTTCCTTTACCTGCGTTATTATGAACATCCTTCAGCGATCCAGGGTTGTTAAGCCGTCAGAATATCTGATTTCTCGGCTGAATGATCCTTCAGGTATTATGCAGCAGAGATATTTTCTAGTTTCGAAGCATTCAGAGCTTCCGAAATGGAGAAATACCATCAAAGGCTCCGGTGACGGCAGAAATCCCGCTCTTGATTTTTTTTATTCGGATGAGCTTTGGGAACACTATCTTCCGGATTATTCATGGATCCGCCAGATGATTATTCCTGAAGCTGATCTGAAGAAGGTGCTTGATGATGATTCGGATCAGTGGACCGGTCAGACTGTGGATTTTTATCTTCCCGCCGCGGGCCTCGTAATTGAGATCGACGGCATTCAGCATAAATTAAACCTCGGTCAGAAAATGCTTGACAGAGACCGTGACGAGGCACTTTCATACAAGGGAAGAAAAACGGTAAGAATACCTGCATCCGTGCTGACACCGCCGTACGACGGACTGGATAAGTGCTTTGAGTCAATACGGAATTGTCTGCTTGAAGCGGGCTTTGACAGCGTGCCTGTGCTGTCGGATGACAGTGAGGCAAATGATGATTTAGATCTGCTGCTGAAATACGAGACTGTTATTCGCTGTCAGTTTGCAGTACTGTCTCTTGTAAAGGCCGGCGCCCTGTCAGTCGGCGATGACAGGTGGCTTTTTAATGTTCCCGAAAATCTTCAGCCTCTTTTTCGGACAGCCGCAGATGATCTGCTGCTGTGGTACAGGAATCTGTACGAGCTTAAGGGACTGAAGTTCTCTCCTCCTGAAATTGTTTTTAAAACAGAGGGCGGAAATTGTATTTTTGCTGATGTCGATCTGTTCAGGCGTCCGGATGAAACTTCCTGCAGCGGGATTACAGTACTTGCAGATCCGTGGGACGGCACCGATTATTTTTCCATGTCATGCTCTGATGCGGTCAATTACAATATTTCATGGCCTCTTTCCGATGATTCGCCGCGGGTGGCGGCGCTGCATTTCTTTCTGCGCAATCTGTTCAATTATGATGAATTCAAGGAAGGGCAGATTCCGATCCTTGTCAACATTCTTAATCTTCAGCGAAATATTGGTATTCTTCCAACAGGCGGCGGAAAATCACTCTGCTATCAGCTTGCCGTTATGCTACAGCCGGCTGTCTCATTTGTTGTCTGTCCCATCATATCCCTGCTGATGGATCAGAAGGAGAATCTGGACAGGGCCGGAATTACAAGAACAGAATACATAGCCAGTCAGGGAAAGACACGGGAAGAGAAATCCGAAATCATAAAGCTTTATGCTGCAGGGCGGCTTTTTCTTGTATGGGTTGCACCGGAACGGTTTCAGTCCAGGGAGTTTCGCAGTACTCTTCACTCCGTAAGTGATCATTTCAGTTTTTCATATGCGGTGATTGATGAGGTGCACTGCCTTTCCGAGTGGGGGCATGATTTCAGAACTTCTTATCTGACTCTGATTAATACCATTGAAAATTCATGTCCAGGAATTACGATCCTCGGTCTTACGGCCACGGCATCCCAGGCTGTTCTTCAGGATTTAAAGATTGAATTCGGCGACGGCACTGTTGTGAGATCACTTCCGTCTCTCAGACGCAGAAATCTGTCTTTTAAGGTTATCAGAGATTCTGGGCAGGCACGCGGAATATTTCCGTATCTTGAGGATATTTTAAGGCGTCATCACTACGGTGAAGGAGGGATCCCTGATTCCGGGATAGTTTTTACTCTTACCAGGGATCGCTCGGATGATGCGCCAAGACGCGGTCAGCTGCGGCTTGCCGAGGCGGTCAGAAGGACATTTCCCGTGAATTCAGGGCAGGTGGGTATTTATCACAGCTCTGTTTCGAACAGAACCGAGGTTCAGAAATTGTTTATTGATGACAGGCTTCGCCTGCTTTCCGCCACAAGCGCCTTCGGCATGGGGGTCAACAAAACAAATATCCGTTTTACTGTGCATTACGGTCTGCCCAAGTCTGTGGAATCCTTCTATCAGGAGGCGGGAAGAGCAGGCAGGGATAATCAGCCTGCCGAAAGCTATATCATATATTCGCCCCAGAATTTCGGAACAAGGGAAAAAATCGAAAGAGCCTTTTCCAGAGATGCCACACCGGAGGAAATAAAGAAAATCGGTCTCGGCGGTGATCTCGGAACGATTTTCTTTCTGTGGGGAACCTCCAATGAAGGCATAGAGACAGATGTTGAGATGCTCATGAATTTTCGCATGCGGCTTAAGGGGATAAGACCGCAGGAGGATGAAAACGGGCAGCTTTTTTATGCTGTGGAGCCTGATACGGGTGCGGGCGGAGGATACGGTGCAAAACCGTTAACATCAGACAGACTCGAAAGGGTTCTGTACAGGTTAAAGCAGCTTGGGGTTGTAAAGGACTGGCTTATAGACTGGCGGGGAAAAAGCAGATATGAGATTTACTTTAATCCCAAGCAGAGTGAAGAAACGGTAAAGGAAAAATTTCTGCAGTATATGGCGCGGCATGCTCCCGGATTTGATATATGGAAGAAATACGGGAATATTCTTGGTAATCGTAATGAATATTTTATCTACCGGTATGCAAGAGCTCTCATTGCCTGGACATATGACAATATTGTATTTTCGCGCCGCCAGGCAACAAAGAATATCCTTGACTATTGCCAGTCGTACAGGGATCCGGAGTCGTTTCATCAGAGAATTGATGATTTTTTAAGAATTTCAGAGCAGACCATCCTTCTTGACGGCCTGGTGGATGAAGAAGGAATAAGAGACTGGCACAGATGGTTTTCTGTTTTCCGTGCTCCAGGCTTTGAATCCGCAAAGCACGGAAGCGGACAGATGATTGAACCGGATGAGGTGTCGGCTCTTCGTGATTCCTCGGCAAGGTATCTGGAAAGCTATCGCGATGTGACAGGTTTGAATCTTGTGTACGCTCTTTCGGGGGTTGTTTCAAATCACTATGATCCCGGATATGACGGTAAAATTTTCAGTTCTGCGCTTGAAGACATATTAACAGGTTTTTCAGAGGACAGGGATGAAATATTAGACAGTATACTGGAGATTCTGCGAATATACAGGTATAACATCCGGGAAGATAATGCAGAGGATATTTCCCTTCGTTTACTTGAAGCTTTTCCAGACAGGGGAACGGCGGTGTATAAATCGCTTGAGGATCAGTATTCCCTCAGGCATGTTCTGCATGTCATCAGTAATGAAATTCTTTCGCAAATAGGGAGAATCAGTGAACAAAATTGATATAGATGAACTGAACAGTTCAGTTGATGAATTTAAACAGATTGTTGATGCTCTTTCTCAGATAAAGGCAATCAGCGCGGATCTCGGCGGAGTATCCGGTGAGGTTAATAAGGCGCTGGAGCAGATGTCTGCAAAAAACGATTCTGTGATTGATTCGTCAGAAAGGCTGGCTGCTGCGGTGGATGAGTTGAAAAAAGAATCGGAATCTCAGGCTGAACAGCTTGTGAAAGCCGCCGGAGAGCATGACAGGCAGATTGAAAAAATGTTGAATGATCATGCTGCCGCCATGAAAAAAATCACATCAGTTATTGTTCAGCAGAATAAGCAGCTTTGCGATAAAGTGCAGGATTATGCGGTCAGCACCTCCGGAGCAATTGATGAACTCAGGATTGCAGGTTCTGACAATGCCAGAGAAATTCGCGGAAAAATTGAGGATACAGAGAAACGGATCCTTTCTGATCTGGGGAGGCTGCTGAGGGAAATCGATATCCTTGCAGAAAAAACAGAATCTCAGAAAAGTTCGATAGAAAAGATTGGCAGGAGCGTTACTCTGTCAGCTGTCATAATTATAATTGTCTCTCTCATAGCTGCAGCTGTGGCGGCAAAGTAGCGATCGGTAATCTGCCGGCATCCCCCTTTGCATGAAGGCCGGGGATCCCCGCGGTTTCCGCAGCAGACTGCTCCCGGCGGGTTCCTGACGCCGACAGTCAATACGGTTCACTTCAACAGGCTCTGCGGCTGTGCCCCGGTCTGATTGGCCGCTATTTAGAAAGCCGGAGTCCATCTATGCCGGCAGGAAAGATAATACCTGATTTATGCCTTGTATTCACGCCCTGAAGGGCGCGGTTTTACGGCACTATATATAAACGGCGGGACAGTCCCCGCGGTACTGCCATGCGGGATAAATTCACGGTGCTTAAAGTGCAGGGTGGATTATATTAACCGCCGGATTGGCAGATTTGCAATTTTCACCGGGTTTTATTTAAAAATATCGGATCCCGGCGGAACAGCAAATCTCGGTTATCAGATGAGCCTGAACATCAGTCTCCGGTTGCTGATTTTTCTTGTTCCTGCAGCTGACTGGATTCATCAGTATCCGTTTTCAGATCATGGAAATTGTAGACTGAAGGATCCATCAGGTGAGATGTCTTTACATCTCTGAGAGCCTTTGACATGATTTCAATTCTGCCAGGGTGTTTCTTATCCCATTCCTTAAGCATCCCCTTGATAATATCTCTTTGCTTGTTAGCATAAAAACTGCAGAGTTCGCCGCTGATGATTGGATAGTTTTGTATTTTTGCGTATTTTATAATATCCTCCTCGGCGCAGTATACCAGAGGGCGTATTACTATATTTTTCCTGTCATCTGTCAGAAGCTTCGGAGGCATGGCCTTGAGCTGTCCTGTATAAAAAAGATTCAGCAGCAGTGTTTCTATAAGATCCTCGCGGTGGTGTCCGAGAACTATTTTGGTTGCTCCTATTTCACCGGCGGTGCGGTAGAGGATCCCCCGTCTCAGTCTTGAACACATGGAGCAAATATTTTTTCCGTCCGGTATTTTCTCTCTTACTATGCTGTAGACAGGCTCTTTGACTATTTTGTATTCGATTTTTTTCTCTTTGAAATAATTTTCCATGAGTCCTTCAGGATACCCGGGCAGTCCCACATTCAGATGGACCGCTGTCATGTCAAAGTGCACGGGAGCCTTCCGCCTCAGGTTTTCAAGAATATCCAGCATTACGTACGAATCCTTTCCTCCGCTCATGCAGATCATAAGGTGATCGCCGTCTTCAATGAGATTGTAGTCGCTGATTGCCTTTCCCACGGCATGGCGAAGTCTCTTCTGAACCTTGTTGTTTTCGTACTGCTGTTTTCTGGTGTCCATTTAATTCTTCCCGACAAAAAAGGCGTCAGAACAAGCCGACGCCGCTGCAAGTTATATGACTGAGCTACTTTAACTGCTGATAGTAGTTCAAAGCATCAGGATCATCCTTTGTTCTCTTTTTCCAGCCGTTGTTGAATGCGCTGATACATTCGGATGCGGCCTTCAGATACGGATTAGGATATATGACGGCACCGCCTTCGCCGGTGTTCAGCTTGACGTTACCGTACGGAAAGTCGATTTTTCCGGTAATAATCTTTCCGTGAACAGTGCCTGTATCCAGACGGCTTTCATAAAGAGCAGCTGTTTTTTCAAGTTCTGAGACAATCTTATCCAGAAATTCCGCATAAGCCTGCTGCATAACGGCAAATTTGTCAGCAGCTGCTGTTTTGGATGCATACACTGCATACCATTCATTCACCAGTCTTTTGTTGTTCTTGAATACAAAGATGTAATCCTTGATACGTTTGTCCAGATCCTTGTATCTCGGATCTACGTTAAAAGGTCTGATCTGGGACTGAACAACCTGGACTTTGTTGAAGTATACGGTGTGCCATATGCTGTCAAGCTTTGCGTCGATCAGCATCTGATTGCCGTTTGCATACCGTTTCGGATCGGCGGAAGGAATATCACCTGCCATGTCCAGACATTTTTGTATGCCTCTGTCATAGGCACTCATATTTGTCAGAAATTCATTCTGCTGATCAAGAAAACTGTATACTGAGTTCATGGCAATATGAACCTTCGGAATTTCATCCTTCTTGAGTCTTTCCAGAGTTTCCGTAATTTCATTGTGGTGGAAAGTTACCTCTTTGAGAGCCTTCCACATGGCGGTTATGGAGCTTTCGCTGCCGTCGGAAAATTCAATTTCGGAAAGATCCGGTATATACGGAGGCTCTCTGTTTTCCTTCAGCCAGTTCATATCCTTGATGTTTTTATCAAGGGAATCCGGATCATCCATTGTCTTGAATTTCATCACCTGTTTGGCGGTTGATGACTGGGTGCTTATGCGGTTTATAAATGACTGCTCGGAAAAATACACCTTTCTTTTGGCTTTATTTTCCGGATCTGAATTATCGGCGCTGACCGGTGCCGCAGTAATGACAGCAGCAAGCATTGCAGCTGCCGCTTTAATCGGTAAACTAATTTTCATGTGATCTCCCTGTTTTAGAATCTGGCTGCATAGTCATCAATATACCAGCGTCCGCCGCCTTTTCTGATAAGCTTGTGCGGATGCGGAGAACCAACCTGCTTTCCGTTTTCATTATATGCCCGGCTGTCAACTATCACAGTTTCCACCAGTTCACCCTGGGTCTTCTTCAGAATCTCCTTTTGCTCGTCATCCAGGAAAAAGTTTTCCTGTTCATCACTGCCGTTGAATCCCTTGATTACCTCGATCGGATGCGCCTTGTCGAAGGTTGCATGAACGTATTCCCTGTGGAAGCGCTCCTGATGCAGATCCCAGTGATATCGAAGCTGCGCATTGGATTTCGGTGTCGATGCCCACTGAGGATTGATGCACGCAACATAGAGATCGTAATTTTTCTCCTTGATCGCTGTCATAAAGATTTCCGCGAGCTTTTCAGGGGTTACATCATTCGGAATTTCCCTGTAGGTGAACCAGCCTGCCTTGATTTGAGCAACCTTGTCCTCCCCTGCAAAAACACCGCTGTTTTCATGCTTTTCTTCATATACAGCCATTATATGATCCGGAACGTAGACTGCCAGAGGTTCAATCACCCATCCAGTCTGGTGATTTCCCACCTTCTTGATGTCAGCACTCGGTATTTCCGCCGTGATATCAGTGATCCTTCCAAGAATCGTGTAGCTTGTTACGTCTGCAAGCTCAGTATCAACACTTCTGCGGTATCTTTTAATTGCTTCATAGGGACCGAGCCACTGCCTGCGATCAATTGCAACGAAATAATATCCCTTTGACGGAGCCCCGTGCCATATGTACTCTCCAGTACCGCCGTAGAACTGATTGTTCGGATACTGCACATCCTTTAGAACTACAAGCTTGTCTTTAATATCCGGAAGCATGATTTTTCCGGTATCCGGTACAGGAAACTCCTTGCTGATTATGCTGTCGGAGTATTTCTTAAGGAGGCTGTCCCATTCTGTTTTGCTGATTTCAGCTACAGTCTTTCTGAGTGAAGATTCGTTTTCCCTGTACTTCAGCCAGCTCGGATCGATTTTGGTAAAGTCGCCCTTGCTTTTCATCAGAGCGGTTTTTGTTCTCTGGAACAGCGCCTCGACTCTCGGATCATCAGGGTATTTAAGTTTCAGCTGCTGAATGCGATCCAGAGCGGTCTTCTTGGATCTGTAGACCTGCTTTTCTCCTCCGCGCTGCTGTTCTACTTCCTTTTCAAATTCTCTCAGGTGATATTCAGCCTGGGTGATATCTCTTTTGAGAGCATTTTCATCAACGGCTTCTGCACAGACAGAAGATGATGCAATAATGCCTGCGGTAAAGAATGCCGGAAGCAGTGCTTTACAAAGTTTTTGGTTGAAGTGCATATATATCTGCGTCCCTTGGCGCTAGTTTGTTAATTTGTAGGTATTTATTCGGCTCCTGCCTCTTTTGCGGTTAAATTTCCGTTTCATACTAAATCGCCTCTGCAGTGAAGAGCAGAGGCGAAAAAGCAGGAGGAGAACTATATTATCTTTCTACTACTTTGATTTTTGGATTTGCAAATCCTGTAAGCTCCTCTGCAGGCAGTGAACCCTTCTTCACAATAACGGTTTTCAGTTCCGGCAGAGCCTTGAGAGCCTTGAGTGATGTGATGCCTGAGGCTTTTGCTATATCAACGTAGTGCAGACCGGTGCATGCTGCAACAGCATCAAAGTTGCTTACATCAACTTCTACCAGCTCAACAGATTCAAGAGATTTTGTACCGGCAAGGAAGTTAAGATCCAGTGTCTTGCCCTGGTTCACTCTTGCAATTTTAAGCTTTTTCAGAGAGACCAGACCGGAGAGAGCATCGAGGTTGACAACGTCAGGAAGCTTGTCAAGGTTTAATACTTCAAGCTTGCCCAGTGTTTTGCCGAAGGATGCATCGACCTGACTGTTGCATCTGTCAAAAAATTTAATATCAAGCTCTTTAAGGTTTGTCATGGTTCCGATGATTTCGGTATGTGTGATGCCGGCAGTTTTGGTGCAGCTGTTAAGCGTCAGCTTTGTCAGATTCGTTGCATCCTTTAACTGAGACAGATCAACAGGCGCAGCCATGCTCCAGATATTCAGATCTTCAATTGATGATCCGTTGACAGGGGAATAATCGTTAACCTTTTCTGAAAATACCCTGAGCTCCTTGAGGGATGAAGCCTTTTTAACCCATTCCAGATCTGTCATGGCGGTCATGCCGGTCTCAATTCTGTTAACCTGGCTCAGATTTCCGAGGGAGGAGTAGTCGCCGCCCTTTGTTGCGTATACTGTAAGTTTGCTGAGTTTAGGCAGTTCTGAAAGAGGTGTGAAATCACCGACACTGGCACCGTAAAGTGACAGATCCTGGATGTTTTTGAGTGATGATATCTGCTTGAGATCTGAAATTTTCGCTCCGGTGAGTCTGAGTGATTCAACATTGGAAAGTGCTGACAGCGGAGTTAGATCCGCATCCATTGCTTCTGCACCGAAGTTCTTAACCTTAGGAGCGACAGGTATGCCCTCTAGGGATTTAAGATTATTTGAAGCGTGTATCGTGCCGTAGTTGATGTTTGTCATATCGGACATCCATTTTACAGAGTTTAAACCGTCGGAGTCGATATGGATTTGTTCGATATTCTTGAATTTGGCGAGAGCTGAAAAATCAGTTACATTGTCAGCTTTGATGTTTATGCTTTTTATGACGGATGCATCCTTGAGAGGATCAATTTTTGTAAGCTTTTTACTGCTTATTTTAACTTCCTTCATATCTGGATAGGCCTTGATTATTTTGGCAAGATCCTCGTCTGATATGTCTTCCAGGGCAAGAACAAGATTTTCTTTTTTTATTTTTGATGATGCGTCGGCAACAGCTTTGCCTACATCATCTGTGAAACCGTTTTTTATTGTAATAGTGGAGCCTGCCACCTTTCCGGACGGATCGGTGGATGCTGCAATTGAATCAGCCGCTGTGAATATGGTTCCGGTAGCAACAATAATTTTAACAATAGTGCTTAATTTCATTTTTTCCCTCGTGTAAACAGAAGACAGAAGCATAGTGCGAACTTAATACGCCTATGTGAAAGTATAGATCATACTTTCACAAATTTAAACAATCGAGGGTCTAGATCACTTTTGCATTGAATGTCAGTTTCGCTGATTTGTCTGCGGATGGGTTTGATTTGATTCTGTTCTGTTCTGTATAAAAGCTTTCTGTCTGTCCTGCATTTCACTTAAAGATGTTACCCAAATTACTCTCAGGTTTGAACTGGATGGTCGAATGTTTCCGGTCTCCTTACGGGGAAGTGGTCATTGTTACGCCCTTAAACAGGGAAACTCCCTCCGAGGATTCTGACGGTTTCCGTCCCCTTACGGGGAAGTGGTCATTGTTACAACCGGACGGACTATAAGGCTATAAATACGCGGAGGGGTTTCCGTCCCCTTACGGGGAAGTGGTCATTGTTACTGCAGGTTACCGGCATATTCGTCAGGTCCGATCCGCTTGGTTTCCGTCCCCTTACGGGGAAGTGGTCATTGTTACGTATTGCTGGTGTTACTATCCAAAGCCAGGAACATTGTTTCCGTCCCCTTACGGGGAAGTGGTCATTGTTACATTGAAATACGGGAACGTGAGAGACAGTCTGCTATTGTCAGAGAAGTTTCCGTCCCCTTACGGGGAAGTGGTCATTGTTACCTCCAAGAATACAGAGAAGTCATCACAGAAGTTTTTCTGAAGTTTCCGTCCCCTTACGGGGAAGTGGTCATTGTTACTTGGAAAATACTTGTGAAACACTTGGAGAAAACTTGGAAAGTTTCCGTCCCCTTACGGGGAAGTGGTCATTGTTACTTGTGAACGACATGGTGGAAAGGATTGAGTTCGAAGTTTCCGTCCCCTTACGGGGAAGTGGTCATTGTTACGTGTAGATACTATCAACATCTTTAATTCTAGGATCTGGGTTTCCGTCCCCTTACGGGGAAGTGGTCATTGTTACTGGTTACTTATGGGCATATAAGTATAAATGATTGATTCGTTTCCGTCCCCTTACGGGGAAGTGGTCATTGTTACAGCCCCCTTTGCAAAGCCTTATGTATCAAGGGCTCAGACAGCCATTTGCGAGTGAGAGCAGGCAAACACCGTCAAATTGCGTTTTTGTAACATCTTTCTAGTATAAGAATACAATTTCTGTTCAATAAAATCAACAGATTAAGTCGCGCGAGCGAGAACAGTGATAACAATCACAAAATTTGATAATATTATAGATATATCACAATTCTGACTATCTGTTTTTAGATAAAAGGATTCAAATGAATCCATATGTCATCAGCCGATGATTTATCGAAACTGTATGTCATTATAAGTTTTTAGTTTTTAGATGCATTTTGTTAAAGAACAAATATAACGATTCTAATCCTTACATTGTAGATTATTTTTTTATGTCCTGTCTGCTGAAGCGGATCCTGCATAGACCGGTCTGATAAAGTTTTCCCTGATATCTTGATGTTTTAAGGATATGCGGAGCCAAGTTTTTTTCTTTGTATTCATCATGTTTGTGACGATAGAAAATTTTTTCAGGCATTGTACCCCAGAATATGTTGATAATTTCAGGAACCCCTTCATCTGCAAAGAGCGGATAAGTTACAGTTTTTGAAGCATATCCGCACCCGCCGCCTATGAGTACACATTCATTAGGAACTGGTGCTGCTCCGGTAAATTTTTTTACAAAGTAACTGTTGTAGGCATTATTAAAATCTTCTATGGCTTTCAAAATCAATTCATCTGTATATCTGCATACAGCTCTGTCCACTGTAAGAGTGAATTTGATTTCAGTCCCAGGTTTAAGGCATTCCCTGGTAACATTCAGTTTCTTTTCAGCACCGTCATGGTGAAGTTCAATCCGCTGACATACTGACAACTGATCAGTACTGACAGGTTCACTGTCACCGACAATAAAGCCCTTCATGATATCGTTTACAGCGTCTTTTATTTTTTCTGTATTGCATTTTAGAGTGCGGAATCCTTTAGCCTCTAAATCTTCAGCCTCACGTTTCAGCAGCCGGCGGTCCGGTCTGTATTTAGCCCTTCTGATACAGTCGTCAAGAGCTTTGCGGATATCATCCTTGAAGTGTCCGTACCCGTTCGGATCATTTATGATTTTAGAACCAAGAAGAATGGTTCGAAGCATACCTTTGATGGAGGAGCCTGGAATATAAGGAAGTCCGTAGGGATCCTTTACAAACTCCATTATTTCAAGAGTTCTGAGTTCCTCTCTCTTAACTGAGAAGTCAGAATTTTTTAACTGATATTTAATGCATTCTGAAATATCTTCGCGTGACACCTTGTTGACTTTCAGCCATTCTCCAAGACTGTCGCTGCTGCTCAGAAAACGATCATATGAATCAGCAAGCCCCTTTGCTTTCAGCTTTGCATACATTTTTGGAATATCAAAGATACTAATGTTGAAATTATTATCTATCAGATATTCTTTTTTGATAATACTTCTGCCGGATCCTATAAAAACAGGAGAAAGGCAGGTCAGAGTTACATGGTAGACATCCAAATACGATTTCATGAATCTATCCCCACAAAAATCGGTTTACCGTAACGATATACAGGATGACTGCCTCCGCGGCATGCAACGTTCCTTACGCTGCCCTGAAATATCCGCCTGAAGCAGCTGCCGGATTTGAGCATATAAAGATCCCTCTTTTTCATCTGCTGGGATGCAAATCTGTCGGAGGCTATGAATCCGGATCTTTTTACAACAGCATAAGTACCGTTGTCCAGCGCCTGCTCAAGTTCACTGTCATCAGGAAGTGCTATGCTGATGCTCATAACATTTTTTCCGGTGTCAAGACGCTTTGAAAGAGAAGCAGGAACATCTTCAATTTCAAACTCAAATCTTCCGCAGCCGGAAAAACGTTTTCCTCCAAGTCCGCTGTATGAAAGTGATGACAGCAGATCCTGCAGTAGTTCACCGGTTTGATCGTCATGGTATTTAACTATAATGTACAGTCCTGAATCAGCAAGGGTCTGATCCCAGGTGCCTGAACCGGATCCGCCGGCGCCGGCGGCATTTTTATTTGCGTGATCTAGAGGTGACTTCGGCAGATTTTCATCCGATCCTGTTTTGTTTCCACAGGCTGAGAATTCACACATACGGATCCTGTAGGGCATAGCTTCCTCGTTGCCCCGTATTGCAGCGCTGACCTTCATATACTGTCTGACGAAACTTCCTGAAGGATCTGAATGTCTGGCCGGATCGAAAGTTCCGTTCAGATAGCTGTCAAAATCGTCAATACTGATGTATTTAAGTTTTTTAAGCTTCTTTTTCAGTATGGAGTTGCTTCGGGCATGAAGCTCGGTTTCTCCGGCCGACAGAGGCTTGGGCAGAAAAAAGGTGTTTTCCAGCCACGGAAATGCATCTGAAAACAGAAGGCGGCCGTTTTGCACGGACTGAAGCAGAAATTCATGTTTCCCCTTCTTCAGAGCCTCAATATAGAGTGCTGAAAATAATGTGTCCGCAGCGAAACAGTAGTCACCTCCGGATAGAGAGTTTCTGCCGAATCTGAAGGGACCGGAAAAACGGAATTTTACAGTTTTGTAGGGCATCTGACACCTCCGGAATACCTATTCGGCATCATCAGAAACTTGGGAAATAATCTGACTGAGACTGCTTACCAGATTACTGTCGGCATTACCCGCCACCAGTCTGCAGGACAGATCACTGAAGTCTATTTTGCCGTATCCTCTTGAACCGTGGCCGCCGATATAGTCATATGTCAGAAGTTTCATGCCGAGTGCCAGATTTCTGAAATCCTCTACTGCCTTGTCGTCCGACAGTTCGTAGATCATGTTGAGTCCGAATTCTGATCCTCTTACCGCGCGTTCAATCTGCCGGGGGGTGGCCTTGGCTGTAAGTCTGTCGATGGTGTTTTCGAATTTAACTTCTGTTGAGCTGGAAAGACCGCGCTGCCTGAGTTCATTATAGTTCAGAAGAAACATATCGGATATTTGAATGCGGCTGCATTTTACATGATCCTTTACTGCACAGCCGAAAAGCCGAAGCAGTGGTTCGCAGTCTTTATCAGGACTATTCGGGAGTCTGCCATCTCTTCCTGCCAGTTCTTTAGCAAGAAGCGTTCTGAGTTTGCCCTTGAGAGAACTGCCCGGAATCATAGGCTGATTGGTCCAGACGTCACGCATCACTGGGGAATCAACTGCGCCAATGGCGGCAAAGGCTGAAGAACCGCCGATGTGCATACCTGTTTTAACCGTGATTTTTCCGGTAATCTGAATTTTTGCAAACATAAAGACTTCTCCTATATATCACTTCCGCCGTGAAACCTGTTATAGGCAACAAGTGCCTCCATATAATGATAGAACAGCATAAATCTTTTTTTGCTGTTTCCTATTTTCTTAATTTGCTCGTTAAGTCTGGAGATTTGGAGAAATTTATCAACTTCTTTGTCTCTTCCGGCAGCATAGGCGCATCTGACCCTCAGGTAATCAATTCTCTCCACCAGCTCCTGCTCAAGAGAATCGCTTTTGTTTTCTGATGTCAGAATCTGATTGAGAATATCTGCAGCCATGGCAAGAATGTTTCTCAGCTGCGTGGTCGTTATGAGTTTTTTTGACTCTTTAAGATAAAGAATAACCTTTTCAGCATCATCGACATAACTTGTCTCTGTGACCTTGACATCAGGAGCCGGTATGTCCGGCCTGTTCTGATAGTTATTGCCGCCGCCGCTTCGTCCATGATTGCGATTACCTCCGTAACTGCTGTTCATTTTCGCCTCCGCTTTTCTCTCTGTTCATATAGACATATAACTGAATTGCTGTTCTTAATTCTCTGCAGTCTTTTTCACTGCTCATCCACTCGTATATATTTCTTGAAAAACTGCTGTATGCCTGCTTTTCTTCAGCCGGAGCACCTGACGGCGGCTCCAGCCGTGAAAGCAGATAGGCAAGTCTTGCAAAACTGATTTTTTCCCTGCGTGAGCAGATTAGTTCCATTATTCTGTAAAGAAAACTGTTGCCTCTGCTGTCGGACGTACCGAAAAAATCTGACAGCACTTTGAATTTGCTACCTGCGACTTCTGCTTCAAACTCACTCCAGGAAAATGTGCCGTCATCAACTGTCACGCCGTTTTCATCATGAAATGTTCCGTTTGAAAACAGCGTCAAAGCCGATTTGCCGGGACGTCCTTTTGATGCGTCTTCGTACACTGCTGTCTCCTCCGCGGCAGCACTTACCGGATATGAATCTGAATAAAAACCGATGCCTGCAGAAATAGTGAGGGCTCCGCAGGTATATTTTTTCAGATTTCTGCTGATATCCACTGCACACTCAATCACTTCGTTCCATGCACCAATCAGGAATATGTCATCACCGCCTGAATAGACGATTGTCACCTTTCTGTTCTGTTCCGCCTTTTTTCCACTGAGAGTGAATTCAGAGCGTTCAAGAATTGTATTTATGTGATGCTTGAAAAAAAGCGACAGTGATCTGGAAAGAGCCGCAGTTCTTGCCAGGTTTACATATTTCGCACCGTATTTTTTGCTTTCAAAGCCCTTTACAAAGGTCTGCCCCAGATTGTCAACGTCCGCTCTGAGTACCGCGATGCGTTTGATTCCGGTGCTTTCAGCTGCCAGCTTTTCCATCACGCGATCATAGTAGTAGTCGCCGACCCACAGTCTTGTGGCAACACCTGTTTCACTGACAAAACTGTTTTTGGAATATACTCTTACCGGTTTATTATTTTCTGAATTCAGTCTGATCTTGAGATCGTCAGGGGTATCTGCCACAAGACAGCAGTCACCGGGCAGCGGAAGGGCATCAGATCCCGAACCCTTAAGCACGGTAAAATAGCACCCTCCGTTTTGTATTCTGTTTGAAAACTCCTCAAGCTGCAGGCAGGATGCACACTTTCCTTCTTTGTTCAGATGACCGGTTCTCCGGCAGACGCTGCATTCCCTGGTATAGTCATCGTGCTCGAGGCTGTTGAGCCTTTTCAGTTCTGCTGCACTGTATCTGCAGTTCTTGGCACGGTTGATTTCTTCACCTATTGCAATGAATACCTGTCCCAGGGAACCGTTAGGGCTGTTGCACAGTGCTGCCGGGGAGCAGATGCCGGCTCCGGAACTGAGAAACAGAGAAATATCAAAAGCGTCAATCAGCCACCTGTTGATACTGCGGCAGAAACAGGACAGTTTTTCCTTTGTGTCCCTGAGATTCGGGAGCAGGATATAGCAGTGTCCTCCGCCCGAGTAGATCAGGTTCATTCTGCAGAGGGAAAATTCGTCCAGCAGCATATCAATCATATGCTCCATAAGCAGTTCAAGATAGAAAGAGCGTGAGCGGAGTGTCTTGAGAGCCTTGTCTGTGGTGATAGTGTAGATAAAGTCCTGTATGCCGCATAGATCCATGGAGAACATGACAAGCGAGTCGGTCTGAAGAAATCTGCCGCCGCAGTCGTTCAGAAAATTCTCCGGCTCGGCGATCTGCTGATCTTTGATGTATTCGTCCAGGGCAAGCGCCAGAGCGACACTCATTTTCATGTGATCAAACATTGAAATGTCTGCAGAAACCGCTGAACAGAATGCCGGCACATATGTAGTGTTGACTTCAAGAATTTCAAGAAGTGAGGAAAGATATGAATCCGAATACTCAAGTTTTTTAAGACTTTTTTCTATGTCGGTCATTATTTTGCGGTAGAATTCCTCGTTCAGCTTCTGACTGCTGCCATGACTGACAGCGCCGGAACCGGAAGCTGTGCCGCATTTAAGCTCATGACCGGAAAGAGGAAATCTGATCCCTTCATCCAGTTTTGCTGCGCCGTAGAAGTATTTCTCCTGAGTTTCCGGAGAATTTCCGCGCTCATCAAGATTGAGCAGATTGTAGATGCTTTCAAACTGACAGTCTGGATCCTCTTTTGCCGCCGGAGCATCGTAACTTTGGAGTCCGATTGACGCCGCCGCAATATTTCCTGCTGTTTTTACCAGAGTCAGTATGTATGAATCCGGGCATTTTTCAGGATCACCGGCTGGATCCGGCGCACCGGAGTATGCTTTAAGATTGTCCGGAACGGAACAGCGTGTGAGAAAATCAAGTCCGCAGGGATCCGCGCCTGCCGATGCCCTGGCTGCAAGTCTGCTTATGTTAGATACAAGAGATGCAAGTGCGATTTTGATCTGATGTTCTTTCATGTTTTATTCCTGCTGTTTTTTTTATTCTGTACCCCTTTTGCCGGGTGTATTCGGCACCAGGCGCAGGGCTCCCATACCCAAAAATGTTTTGATCCCTACTCCAGAGTATTCTCCGAATTCTGCCAGCAGTCGCGCGTATCGGGCCATGGTGGCGCTGCCGTTAATTTTGATTGTCATTGAGCCAGTAAAGGCGGGAATGGTTGCGTTCTCAAGCGGGAACGGAATGCTCCGCAGTCTGTAATTCCTGACTGATGAGTTATCAATCAGCTGGAGCAGAGTTTCTTCGTCAAACATTTCCATATCCGACGCTGCTGAAAACCGGTTCATCCAGCTTTGAAAAATCAGTCGCAGATCAGGCAGATTAACGTAGCGGGATGCACTCTTGAAGGAAACTGGTGACAGGAATTCGATGTTTATAAATCTGTCTGGCTCCGATGCACTGTAGAATCTTTCAATCAGTTCCTTTCTTGTTCCAAGTCGTATTTCCTTGCTGACGAATTTCAGCAGAATTCCGTCTTTGAGCTCGTACTCTGTTTCTGTCGCATTCAGAACAGGCTCTATTATGTTGCGGAAAGCTTCTTCATTAAGGCCTTTAATGTGCCAGAATTTTTTTTCACCAAGTTCCAGAAACTGACTGCAGGGAATCTGCACCATCGAATGAAGCTTTTCACAGTATTCAGGTGAAATAAGCTGCATTAGAAGTCCGTGCATATTAGAAGATTTGCGATAACTGAATGAGCTATCATCTGTTGTGAATTCTATTTTGAGACTTGACAGCACATGACCTCCATGAATGATTAAGTGCTATCTTACTATAGTATAATTATTATGATTTGTGACATTAAGTCACTTTTGTTTATAAAATTCAATTTATTTTTATGAATTGCTGATCGGTTTCAAATATTTGAACGGCTATGTTAAGGAATAGAGTTGATCCTAAAATTTACCTGATAAATTATAAATTTATCCAGGCTATAAATTTTACTTTTTGAAGTTTAAAAATATAAATACTTACGAAATGTATCGTGTTTCTGTGATATCAAAAACTTTGATGAACAGAGCATACCTTTTTTGCCATATTCATACATCTCCGTTAAGTTTTTGGTATTAACAGACTTAACGGAAATACACGAATTTTTTGTCAGGCACGTGGATATGAATGTTTATGCTGCAGTGTTATTTTTTGTAAAATCTCAGGATCAAATTATTCTGAATCTTCTGAAGATACAGCATCTGAATTATTCGGTTCGTTCTCATTACATAAACATTCATCTGTTGAAGTCTGTTCGCTGTCAGATTGCTGTTCTGCTGATTTTCTTGCAACCAGTTCAAAAAATTCATCCTTGAATTTATACAGTTGTTTCAGTTCATCAGCTGATTCTTTAATTGTTTTCTCAAGAACAGGTATGTTCAGTCCGGCGGCGCTGAAAAAATTTTTCTTCTGTTCTTTATCGAAAAAAATATCTTTTCTTGCTTCATTGAAGTCAAATCCTCCGAATTTGGCGGAACATGATTCTTTGATCTCGGATGTTATATAGCGTCTTAGTCTCTTTATCAAATCAAAGTTAGAATTGATATGTATCATTCTGCAGGAGTTTTCTACTATTTCTCCATATTTGCGCATCTTAGCATCCATTTTCCTTTTTTTGCCCGAGCGATGTTTTTCTGGCAGTTCGCTTATATATTCACACTCATCTTTAACCATAGAATCCACCAGATCTGTATAGTCGTACAATGATGCATCCATCCAATCAACTTTCTTGATTTCAGAATTTTTATTGAGTTTCTCGGCAAAAGAGTTGTATGCCTCATATAATGCGCAGATGGCCATAGAATACCGGCCTTTTTTACAGAAACTGACAGCCTTGGAGAACAGTTCGCTTTTAACATTCTGCAGATTTTTTTCAAAGAAAGGAAAAATCATATTCAGTAGTTTGTCTTTTGAACTCAGATCTATAGAGGATATGATTTCAAGAGCCTGTTTATAACTCTTCTGAGCAGTGGAAAAGTAAAGCATTTTTTCTGCTTTTGATCCTTCACTTATGCATTTGTACAGTTCTGACTGTTCAGGAAGATATCGGTTAAGGAGAGGAAGCAGATATCCGGGATCTTCCGATCCGTTAAAAAGCCCCACAGACATTGAATCACTGATCATGTTTGCCAGATATGTCAGATCGAGCAGTTTTCCACAGTTCTTTCCATGGGGTAATGAATACCAAAGATGTTTCAGTTTTGATCCTTTGAGAGCCGTTACAGAGAAGAGAGTAAGAAATGCAACTATAGGGATACTTCTGAAACTGTGGGTAATATCTACTATGAAGTCCTGACCGGGAGCGATAGAGCTGGTCAAGAAGGTTCTTAATTCTTCGTATGAGTTTTGATTGGAATAGATATCGTCATAGCCAAAAATTTCGATATACTGTCCCAGCGTCTTTTTATGCCTTTCAAAAAGACTGTTGATTCTGGTTACAGCGTCTTCGTTCAGCCTGTAATCTTCCTGCATACCGTTTCTTTCGTTTTTCATGTATGCATATTCCTTGAAACATTGCTCGATTTCAGCCAGGACATCAATTGCATCAAGAGAATCGTTATACTGTTCGAGCAGAAAATCAACAAAACCCTTCCATCCGCTGGTGTAGGTTCCAATCACTACATACTTGGATATCTCGCCTTTTTTGAAATATTCCATCGAAAGAGAATTGGCAATAAACCTTGATTTGCTGATTTCTAACTCTTTTATGTCAAATTCCAGCTCATCATACCTTGCGCTGCCTATAAATGTAAAAAAGACAGGCAGCGGGGCTTGATCGGGTTCGCCGGATGTATCTTTGCCGCGAATTATTTCGTTGCTGTACAGAAAAGATTTAAGGTTGCTGCCGTAATCTACTATGCTGTTATCTTCGCGGTCGGCATATTCATAGTGGAGGATCCTGTTTCTGAATTTCAGATATTTATCTCTTTTTTTATCACTGTCGGCAAAAGGATCATGAATACCACTGAGTCTTATATACTCGAGCAACAGAATTGCACTGAACATCTGTTCATTGTCGATGTATCTGCGAAGCAGCAGATACATATCTGAACTCAGTGATTTTGTTATTTCTTCAAAAAATTCCGGGGTAAAGACGGTGCTGTCTCCGAAGAAACTGTTAAGTTTCGGCAGTATATTGCCAAATACTGTTCTCGGTTTATCAAATTCCTGTAAATTCAGACGTTTATCAATCTCCAGCAAGCCACTGCTGATATTGGTGTCTGTGCATATTCCGGCAATATGATGAAGACGAACACTGTCAGAAAAAAGTGAGTAACAGACAGACTCATCATATATTCTGTTCAGCATGCCAAGACTGATAAATGAGCTTTTGCTACCCTGATTCTGTGCATAAAAAATATCGGCGATACGTAAATTCTGAATATTCTGAAGAAATTTTAATGATGCAAGCACTAGAAGCGGAATGAACCTGAAGCCGTTTGTCACATCAAGATATATGTATCTGTTTAGGAACATTTCTTTACATTCGAGAATTTTTTCAATGATGTCTGTCTGAACTGAATATGAAGAAATATCTCCATTGTAGATCAGGATTGTCAGGCTGCACTTATAGTGCTTTTTTAGAATCTCGTTAATCTCATTCTGAATAAGTTTGATCTCATCCGGCTCGCACTTTGCTGTTGCATCAAAAATTTTTTCCGGACTTTCTGCATTATGCATAGTGGCATAATCTTCACTACTGCAACCTGCAATACGATCAGCAAAAGGAAAAGGAATTCCGTCCATGGCGAAAAGATGTTTGAAATTAAGCACCATATCAAACCAGTAACTTGAGTCGGAACCGATAATCAGTATGTTTCGAAATGATTTTTTTTGATTCTGCTGCAGATGCTTGAACAGGGCAAGTCCGGGATAGCAGAATTCAACTTTATCAGAGCATCCATGAAAGTCGTACATTGCTTTTGTGTATTGTGTTTTGCCATACATGGCTACTAAACAGTTATCTTTATCTGGATTCATAAATGATCCTTTATTATCAAAGCTATGTTCAACAGAAGTGTGATGCCGCAGAAATTCAATACATTTCGTAAGTATTTATATTTTTGAATTTAAACGGCAAAGTTTACAGCCCGGATTACTTTATGATGTATCATGCTGATTTCAGAATCTACGCTATTCCTTAACAGAGCCGTTTGAACAAGTATGCTGAAAGCAGGAAATCAATCTGTTCACGCGAAAAAATCATTTCCGACCTTATAAAATTATCATCCGGTGCGAAATATGTGTCCAGATATGTAAACAGTGGTATGTTTGAACACACTTTGCATGATGCATGTTTGAACATACCTTGTAGTTTTAACTGTTTATGCTTCTTTTCCTGAGATTGCAAAAACGGGCAATGTTAAAGGCTGTGTTTCAATATTACTGCATCTTACTGATCTGGATTTTCTGCCTCATCTGCATCGTCAATTACAGTAGGATCAAACAAATCCTCCGGTGTCTTGATTACAATCATGTCGCATGCAAGTTCATCCATTATCATTTCAGCTGTATTGCCGATGACTGTTCCTGAAAAACCGTCTCTTCCTACGCTTCCCATCAGAACTGCTGTTGCATTCACCTCTTCTGCAACATTTGGAATAACATCCTCCGGATCTCCGGTTTGAATATGGACATTATCAGGAGAAATGCGGTGATCATCGGCATATCGTTTTATTTTGGAGGTATGATCGTTGATAACAGCCTCGTTGTATGTGCTTGGAAGATATCCAGGAACCTCAATATATGTGTTGAGGAGAGGATTCGGTACGGCATGAACCAGGTGGATCCTGCATCCTGTGATTTTAGCCAGGATCTGAGCTTCCCTGAGAAGTTTTCTGTTTACACGGTTACAAAAACCGAGTTCTGTATAGCACAGAGCTACAAGAATAACTCCGTCGGCGATCCATTGCTTCTCTTTTACCAGAATAACCGGAATGGTTGCTTTTCTCAGCAGCTTCCAGTCGACAGGAGTCTGCAGTAATCCGTAGATAGAATTATTTACTGCACATGTTTTAATTATCAGATCATAGTTTCCTGCTTTGAGTTCTTTTCCAAGAGCACTTCCTGCACTTCTTGACCATACCACTTTTACATTTATGTTTTTGTTGTCAATATCGTGCTCTTTTATAACCTGTTCAACCTCAGCCTCCTTGGCATCGATTATTTTGGAGAGCATTTCCTCCTTTTCAGTAAAAGACATGATTGTAGACAGTTCATAGGAAAAATCGAAAATTGCAAGAAAAACTGTGACCTTTACGTCGGGATCTCTTTTAGCCAGAAAAAAAGCTTTTTCCAGGGCATCAGTGTTGTAGCCACCTGCATCCAGTACAAGAATAATATTGCGGTATTTTTTCATATTGATTTCAGATCACAGTGATCCGCCTCCGTGTGACATTGATGATGTTATCGTATCAGTTTGTTTATGAACGGTAGTTAACGCGTTTCAAAAAAATCAGATTTTAACTGTACATTTTGTTAAGAGGTTCAATATTTTGACTATTTGATGTTGCTGTTCTTCAATGATTTATGAAGTAATCGCCGGTGCAGTGTTTCTATCTTCAGGTGTGCAGACCTGCAGTTTTGCTGTCGGCAGGGACAGTGTCAAATCTGCTTCAGCAAGGATCTTCAAATGTAGTGTTTGAAAATTGTCGTTCAGTTTTTTTTTTCGATAAATTGTGGATAATAGGTTTCGATTAATAGTGGATAACAGGTATTGTGCGGATGAATATGCTTTAAACTGGTTTTAGCGCTCCTGTGCGTTATGAACCAGCTCGTGCACAATAGCCTTTAATATTTTGCGGAGAATTGGCATGTTTTGCAGAAATTGCGGAAAACAAATTAAGGACGAATCTGTTTTCTGTACCCATTGCGGTACCAGACAGATAGATCTGAAGACGGGAATTACGAGTGTTGCATCTGAATCTAATGTACCTGTCTCTTCACCGGATTACAAAAACAATGAAGCAGCAGCGCCGGCAGTTGATATAGCTGAAGATGTAATAGTTCTTGAGAATATGACGCCTCTGCTTATTGTTACTCTTGTTTTCTGGGTTGTTTTTCCGCTTGCGGGTCTTGTAGTCTATGTTTATTTGCTTTTCAGATCGAGAAATATTCTTACTCAGACTAAAGCAGTATTTGAAAGCAGAGGTTATGCACTTTATGCGGATGACATAGATGACATCCGCCGCCGCTGTGAGTTTATTTGGAGCTATATGAAGTATTCTCTTTTTTATGTAGTTGCACTGATTATATGTCTGGTCGGAGGTTTATTGCTTTCCATTATTGCAGGGTTAGATTTTGGGGACAGACTGCTTGCTATAGGTTTAATTATTTTTTGCATTATTTTCGGTCTGATCGGTTTATGCTTTTTTCTTGTGTATTTTTATGCTCTCTACCAGTCTGTTTATTGTTTTATCAGATTTTTCAAAATTAAAGGATATGTTTACAGACTTTCAGCCGGTGGTCCGATTGACAAAATACCGGAAAGTTCGTCTACTCAGGCATTGTGTTTGTTCTTCGGATATTTGGCTCTCAAGTTATTAATTGTAATTCTGGGCTATATACTGCCTTTAGTCGGAAGAGGAATGCAATAAGCAGAGAAGGGAAAGCGGGGCAGGCTCAGTTTTGGATTGAGGTTGGTTCCGACTGTTTAAAAGTGAATGTTAAAATTTGTTTTTTTCTCTGATTAGCAGGCAGACGATTCTGCCGGTTGATTTTAAAGTGCATAAAAAAGCCTGCTTGGTTTAGCAGGCTTTCGCATTTATTCAGTTTGAATTTTGTTTTATTTTATTCTTCAGATTTCTCCGGCTGTCCCATCGGTACGGCTGCGAAATTCGAAAGGGAATTTGCACCGGCTGCACGACCTGACACTTTCGGTTCGGTTCGCGCGAGTATGTAGTCTGCCTGCTGAATTCCCGGTGCCAGATCATGATGTTCAGGCAGGGCAGGTTCGCTGCGGGAAAATTCGATCTGGGTTGCTCCGGACGCCCTCAGGGAGTTGTCTTTATTGAAATCTCCAAATTCTCTGCCGCTGTATGCTGAGGTTTCAAGCAGCTGTCTGTGCTCAGGCTGGGCAGGAGCGCTTGTTGAGAATTTAATTTCAGCAGCTCCGGCAGGGAAAATTCTAGGAGTCTGAATTTTTGCTGTATGGGCAGCGGCTTTCTGAGCGGCAGAATCAGTGCGGACAGCAGGTTTTCTTATGCTTTCAGGCTTCTGGCGAGGAGATATCTCCTGACTCTGAATTCTTTCGTCATTCTGTCTCACCCTGGTGCGTACATCACGGCGTTCTCTGCGCTCGCGACGTTCCCGCTTCTCTTTTGAAGTGTCCGGCGTCTGTACAGGTGTCGCATTCTGCTGTTGCTGGAACTGTCTGTGCTGCTCCTTGACGGCTGCAGGATTCTTTTCAGTCGAAGCTGGTCTCTCCTGATTTTTCCTGCGGTTTATCTGTGATGCACGGTTTCTTTCATTCTGCTTCTGAGTCTGAACTTCAGTTCTGGAAGAGTTTCTGCGATCACTGTTTCTTCCGTGTCTCTGGCCGCGGTGGGAATTCTTTTCATTCTTTTTGCTGTCTGATGAACCGCTGAAAATTGATTTGAATGCACCGGCAATCTTCTTGAAGAAGTTTGTGCAGGAAATCTTGGTAGGGGTAGGAGCAGGCTCCATATCCTGTACAGCCATAACACTGCTTACAGCCGCAACCTGCTTGTCAGATGTACAGTTCTCCTTTTCTGGCACATATGCACGATCCTCGGATATGCGGTGCGCGGTTATATGCTCCTCCTCTCCGCGATCGTTTTTCCTCAGACGGTACACCTCGTAGTGCGGTGTTTCAAGATCCGCATTAGGAATTATGTAAATCTTTACGTCATGACGCTTTTCAATTGAACTTATTGCGTCCTTCTTGTCATTGAGAAGGTATGCACCCACCTTGATAGGAACCTGGGCATGAACCTGTTCGGTGTTGCTCTTAAGAGCCTCCTCTTCAATAAGATGCAGAATCGAAAGAGAAAGCGATGAAACATCACGGATAAATCCCTGACCTTCGCAGCGCGGACATACATGAGTACTGGTGTCATTGATGGAAGGACGGATCCTCTGTCTTGAAAGTTCAAGAAGACCGAATCTTGAAATCTTGGCAATCTGGATTCTGGCGCGATCTGACTGTACAGCCTCACGCATGCGGTTTTCAACTTCACGCTGGTTTTTGGCGGGAGTCATATCAATGAAATCAATAACAAACAGACCTCCAAGATCTCTCAGGCGGAGCTGACGCGCTATTTCATCAGCAGCTTCAAGATTGGTCTGAAGTGCCGTTTCCTCAATGTCTCCGCCCTTTGTTGCCTTTGCCGAGTTGATATCAATTGACGTCAGAGCCTCGGTAGGATCGATTACGATTTCACCGCCGGAAGGGAGTCTTACCTTGCGCTGGAATGCAGATTCTATCTGATTTTCAATCTGATAGTGGGTAAAGAGAGGTACTTCATCGGTGTAGAGCTTTATGCGGTTCGAGAATTCTGGACGGACCATGCTGACGTGTTTGAGAGTCTTTTCATAGACTTCCTTGTTGTCAATTATTATTTCACCGATGTCTGGTCTGAGATAGTCTCTTACGGCTCTGAGAATTACGTTGCTTTCCTGGTAGATAAGAAACGGAGCCGGTTTTTCGTTTGCAGCCTTCTTGATGAAATCCCACAGTCTGGTAAGGACCTTGAGATCCCATTCGAGTTCCTGGGATGATTTGCCTACACCAGCGGTGCGGATTATTATACCCATGCCGTGCGGAACACTGATACTGTTGAGTGCCTCTTTCATTTCATCGCGCTCATCGCCTTCGATTCTTCGTGAAATGCCGCCGGCACGCGGATTGTTCGGCATCAGAACAAGAAAACTTCCTGCCAGACTGATGTATGTGGTAAGTGCAGCACCTTTGAGACCGCGTTCCTCCTTTTCAATCTGGACTATCACTTCCGTACCTTCAGGCAGTGCTTCCTGCAAATCTGTTCTTGATGAGTAGGTATGTCCGTCCTTGAAGTATTCTTTAGCTATTTCCTTGAGAGGAAGAAAACCGTGTCTTCCTACACCGTAATCCACAAAAGCGGCTTCGAGACTTGGCTCAACTCTTGTGATGACTCCTTTGTAGATGTTGGCCTTCTTCTGTTCATGTCCCGGACCCTCAAGATCCAGATCATACAACTTTTGGCCGTCTACCAGGGCAACGCGCATCTCAACATCCTGAGTTGCGTTGATTAACA
>JAEEGH010000535.1_pt1 | contig 138524 bp, 105 predicted proteins | sample 9134181 | NCBI WGS metagenome assembly JAEEGH01 (sample SAMN16246544, study PRJNA631951) | gut metagenome | biome: gut microbiome; feature: rumen; material: DP-attached | host: Bos | place: Iran: Karaj | collected 2018-10
CAGGTGGCGGAGCTCTACAAGAACCGCTGGCAAGTGGAGCTCTTCTTCAAATGGCTGAAACAGCATTTGAAAATCAAGAAATTCTGGGGTACCACTGAAAACGCAGTGCGCATCCAAATCTATTCGGCCATCTGCGCATACTGCCTTGTGGCAATCGTCCAACACAATCTGCAGCTGAAACGAAGCACCTATGAGGTGTTGCAGATACTCGGAGTTTCACTGACAGACAAAACTCCGCTTTACGATCTCTTCAACAATAATCAACTCAACGATTTCAAAGAACTCAACTATTCTAATGGTCAGTTTTTATTAAACTTTTAAAATGTTAATTTTTTAGTGGACACTAATGATTGGAAATATAAAAAAACAGGAACATAAAGCAGAACGTTTTCGTGATGACTATTCCGAACGGGCATGCCCGGCTGCGGGATGGTCATGGAACAATCCTAACCAGACTGCGTTATTTTACAAAAAATGACCTTCAAGACTGCGTTATTTTACAAAAAATGACCATCCTGATTGCGTTATTTTACAAAAAACAACCTTCCTAATTGCGTTATTTTACAAAATTGTGTCAACTGTGGTGTCACAACCAGTCCAATACAGTAGGGGGAATCCTAAAATTTGCCTGTTTTATGCCAACCCTCTGTTGTCATTAACGAACGGCAATCCAGGTGGGCTGCATTTCTTCATTCGGGACTTTGCTTTGTCAACTCAGGGCTTTTTCGGGGTGAGGATATAATAATCTTGGGGAATTTGCGTTAGATTGGAAATTCGAAATCAAGAACAGCAAATTCAGAATCAGGAACAATAACAAGTAACATAACAGAACGTTTTCGTGACGCCTATTCCGAGCGGGCATGCCCGGTTGCCTAGAGCTCATGGAACGGTCCTAAAAAAACTGCCATTATGAATAGAAAAGTATGTTATTCCATTTCGTTGATGCTTTTGATGGTGGCATGCGGGGTGCTCCCAAATGCGGCTTTTGCACAGAAAACCAAAACACAAAAGCATGTCGTGGTGCCGGAAGGCTATAGCGGTGAAGACAGCATTGCCTATATCGAGAACGCCACCGTGCTGAGTCCCATCTCGGCAAAGGATCTGCTGGAGCTGTCCGAGGTCCACTCTGTGCAGGGCTACCTGTTCAATCTTAACAACTCCGAAATGGCCGAGAACTACCCGGAATATCGCAACGACTATTTTGCCAACCATCGCGACTCGGCGGCTTTGCGACTGGCCAACCGCTTCATGCGCATGGCCGAATTGGTGAACCTGAACGGCAACGCCGACGACAAACTGCAGTGGGCCATCGCTGTCAACAAGGCGCTGAAAGACCTGCGGGCCGAGGCTCCCATGGTGAAACGCGACTCGGCTATCTACGAGATTAGCCGTGTGATGGAAAAATTCTCTTCGCTGAGCCAGATGGAGATGAACTTCATGAGCTACGTGATCGCCACCATCGAACACTACCTCACCATCGAGGCCTATCGGAAATGGATCGACGAGGCGCCCGACAACCTGAAGGATCTGGTCCATGAGGAGTACGCCGCTTGGGTCGATCTGAACAAAGCCCGCTTCGAATTGTGGAGAGATGTGTCGTACCGTATGGAATGGTACAGCATGAAACCGATGGAGATAGAGGCCTACTACAGCCTGCTGTCGGAAAACCGCCGCGCCGAACTGGCAACGGAACGCGACATCATCAAGAATGCCAAGGTGTACAAGCAGAAAGGCTTCACGGTGAACTCCGCCCAATGGGAGTCTTGGATCGCCAAAAGCTCGGTTCCGGAGGACAAAGAGACGCTTATTGAAATGGATATGGCCAACTATCTGCCGAGCGACAGCTTGGTGGCGGAACGCGTGAAGGCGCTGCGGTCCTCGTTCTCACGCTGGCTGAAAGCCCGCCAGCAGATAACGGCAGCATTGCCCAAAGCACAAGGCAGATCGTACGATTTCATGACGGCGGACATCCACTGCCGCATGATCGGCAAGCTGAAGGACATCTTCCCATTCGAAGAGTTCTGACGGATCCTTCCCTTTGCCCAATCTGATCAAACGCCCGCCTCCGAAGCCATCCGTTTGGACGGCTCGGGGAGAAAAGGGTGTTGAAAGACCGATAAAAGATTCATCGCAGACAATTTTCGTCTGACAATGAATCTTTTATTCTTTTTCGGCAGCGCCGTTACTGTCGGTTTCCTTCATGTATTCCTGCGCGTAGGCCACATAGTGCGCAGCATTGTCGGTCTGTCCGGGTCGGGTGGGCTTGATGTACTTGGCCGGAACGCCTCCCCAAATCTGATGGGGCGGGATGCGGGTGCCTTGAAGCACCAGGGCTCCAGCGGCAACAATGGCGCCATCCCCTACCTCGCTGTCGTCGAGAAGGGTGGCGCCCATGCCGATAAGGGCTCCGTCGTGAATGGTACAGGCATGGACGGTGACATTGTGGCCTATGGTGACATCGCTGCCGATATGGGTGGGGCCGGTGTCGTGAGTGACATGAATGCACGAGCCGTCCTGCACATTGGTGCGGTCACCGATGGTGATGGGCGCCACATCGCCGCGCACAACAGCATTGAACCATACGGAACACTGGTCGCCCAGCGTCACATCGCCGACAAGGGTGGCGTTTTCGCTGAAATAGCAGTCTTTGCCCCAACGGGGGGAACGGCCTTTATAGGATTTGATTAGTGACACTTTATCAGATTATATAATTGAATGATGGAAGGAATGGGTTTTCGTTTGCTTACGTTTCATGTTGAAATGTCGCCATGAAGGAACCTACATCTCGAATCTCGCGGTGAATCCGCCACCGGGAGCCATGTGGACGGTGAGAGTTCGGGTGGTCACCGGAAGGGTGGAGTGACGGTAGTCGGTGCCTTTTCGGTGGGCATTGGCGCCGTCGGCGAAGAGTTCGATGTCGCCGGATGGCTGGCCCAACTGGCTGAGGTCGATATCAATGTCGCGGGCAGTCCAGTTGGTGATGCCGCCCAGATACCAGACATTGCCTTTGCGGCGGGCGGTGACGATGTACTCTCCCACCCTGCCCTGCAGCACTCGGGTCTCGTCCCACACCGTGGGAATGGCGGCGACAAATCGGGTGTAGTAGGGCTCGGCCTCATAGTTGGTGGGGGAATCACAGAGCATGTTGAGCGGCGATTCGAGGACGATATAGAGTGCCAACTGGTGGCAACGGGTTCCTTGGCTCATGGGTTCGCTCCATAGGGGTGCGTAACAGCCGCGGGCGGCATTGTGCATGGCTCCTTGAGTGTAGTCCATGGGGCCGGCGGTCTGGCGGATGAAGGGCAGCTCGACATCGTACTGCACCTGGTTCCACGTGGCGGGGGCCCACTTGAGCTGTTCCAGTCCGGCAACGCCCTCAAAGTTAAGGACATTGGGATAGGTGCGGGTCATTCCGGCGGGCTTGAAGGCGCCGTGGAAGTCGACCAGCAGGTGGTACTGGGCGCACATGGCGGCGGCGCGCCGATAGAAATCGGTGACCACCTGGTCGTCGCGGTCCATAAAGTCTATCTTGAATCCCTTGACCCCCATCTGGCTGTAGTGCCGGCAGACACGCTCCATGTCGCGGTCGAAGGCGTAATAGCCGGCCCAGAGGATGAGGCCCACTCCGCGCTGGCGGCCGTAGTCGACAAGCATGGGCAGGTCGATTTCGGGAACCACCTGCAGCAGGTCGGCCTGCATGTTGACAGCCCATCCTTCGTCAAGGATGACGTATTCGATGCCGTATCGCGCGGCAAAATCGATGTAGTGCTTGTAGGTGTCGTTGTTGATGCCTGCCTCGAAATCCACAGGGGCCGCATGGGTGCCGTCGGGCTGCATCACGTTGCCGATGTTCCAGCAGTTCCACCACTCCCAGGCCACCTTGCCGGGGCGTATCCAGCTGATATCGTCCACCCGCGAGGGTTCGCCGAGCAGATAGCTGAGGTTGTTCATGGCCAGCGCGGCATCGTCCTCGGCAACCATGGCGATGCGCCACGGGAAGTGTTTCTCCCTGTCCATGAGGGCGATATAATCTTCGCGTTCGCGCACCAGCAGCTGCAGGTTGTTGTGTCCGCCCTGTTCCACACGGCGCGGCACGGGCGCATGGCTGCCTTGCAACACATTGCCCTCGGCGGTGGTGTGGAGATAGAGGCCCGGATAGTCGAGTAGGCTGGATTCGGTGATGCACACCTTCGGGGCGGGATGCGCTGACGACGAGTCGCTTGTGGTGCGCACCAGCAGCGGCAAGAAACAGAGCCGGCGGTTGTCGAGTTGCGACAGCGGCTTGGTGGTGTAGAGGTTTTCGAACGACGAATTGTACTGCTGTGCGTCGACCGTGCTGTTGCTGCCGAAGGGGCTGACGGCTTCGGGGCGGGCGGCGTCGAAATTGGTGACATAGGGCACCGTGGCGGTCCAGTCGTCGGCAAAGCGGTAGACGACCGTCTCATTGAGCACACGCCCAGGGGCTCCGTCCCAACGGAAGCGGTAGGCGACACCTTCATCGTAGGCTCGGAAGACGACCGAAATGCCCTCCTTGAAAGTGAGTGTCAACTCGTTGTAGTGGTCGCGCATGGTCGCCTGCCGGGTGAACGGCGACGCAACGGTGCGGTCCACCGTCTGGCGGGTGCTTTTGCGCAGCGTGAGCCGACGTTGTTCGCGGTCCCCCTGGGTATAGCTGAGGTCGACCGGCGAAGGCAGCAGCAGCGGCTGTCCGTCGCAAACGAGGTCGTAGGTCAGCTGTTCGCTTCCGACGGTGATATGGGTGGTCAGCCGTCCGTCGGGCGAAGCGAGGGTGAATCGGCGTTCTTTGGCATGTGTCTGCACGCCCAGCAACAGCATGAGCAGGGTCAGCAGAAGGATTTTCGGTAGGCGGTTGTTCATCGTTGTAGGGATTGGCATGATGGGATTCGGTCGGGTGTCCGCCCCAATGGCGGCAATCGGAAAGCCGGCACATGAGGCGACAATCAGATGTCCAAATAACGCAAGTGCCATTTATTTCGTATTTTTGCATCCGACAAATACACACGATTATGCTACAGAAAGGAACCAAAGCCCCTTATTTTGAGGGCACTATAGAAACTGGCGAACGTGTCAGCCTGAACGACTATGCCGGCAAGAAGCTGGTGCTCTATTTCTACCCCAAGGACAGCACTCCGGGGTGCACCGCCGAAGCCTGCAGCCTGCGCGACAACTACGAACGTTTTCTGGCTCAAGGCTACGAGGTGCTGGGCGTAAGCCGCGACAGCGGCGCCAGCCACCAGCGTTTCATCGAGAAATACCAGCTGCCCTTCCATCTGGTGGCCGACACGGACCTCACCATCCTGAAAGCCTACGAGGCCTGGGGCGAGAAGAAGATGTACGGCAAGGTGACGATGGGAACCATCCGCACCACCTACGTCATCGATGAAAACGGCATCATCGTCGACGCCATCGGCAAAGTCAACACCAAAGCCCACGCCGAACAGATTCTCTGACCCCGATGGGGCCGAAGCCGACATGGTCTGACCTGTCCGCAAGTCCCCTAATCATCCCCCTAAAAAACATGGGATTCACTACCGAATCCCATGTTTTTTGGTTCCACTCCCCGTCGGTGCACATTCAATCACAAAAAAGAAACGGCGACCCGCATGGTCGCCGTTTCTCAATTAAAACTTTTATTATGTTTCAAGTCTCGTCTGTTGGTTGTTGTCTGTTATTGGAGTCCAATTGTTTGACGGCAGACAAGCACTTGAGCACAGGCTGAACATCTCAGATGTTGCGATGGAAGTAGAGTGTGAAGGGAGTGGTATCATCACTGTTTTCTTCCGAAAGATCCATGTTGATGAGGATAGCGTCGGCATTGTAGTCGTATGTGAAGGCGATCTGGATGGTTTCGGGGGTGCCGTTGTCGTCGAAGCCGTCAGCGACGAGGTAGCCGGTCAGGGTCGAGGGGTCGTAGCTGTAAAGATAATCTTTACTCTGGATTTCCTGCATGCTGTATTCGCCGTTGCCCTGAACCATATCATAGACGATCACATTATCGGGGAAGCTGAGGTGGGCATAGGTCGAATCGAAATCGAGGCCGAACTGCATATCCAGAGGAATTGCCAGCGTGTCGCCGTCGATGTCAGCATAGATAGTGTCGATCGAATAGATCCAGCTGGTGCCAATCAGGTCAGAGACGCTCTTGACGCGCAGCTCAGAGTTGTTGTTGTTAGTGGAGATACCTTCTTCTTTGGAGCAAGCGGTGATTCCCAGTGCCAGAATTGCGATGGCAACGATTAAGATGTTTTTTTTCATTTTGAATAATAAGTTAATTTGTTAATAATTTAATTGATTGTTGTCTGAATTGTTTTCGTGTATAAGAACGGAGTTTTCGACCGAAAAACTACAGGGGGTTGCGATTTTTTTTCATTTTTTTCATTTCGCGTTGCCAACCGCCTCGAAACAAAGATGATATAAAGCGTCGCCATTCTCCGTCCCGTGGGTTTCGCGCGACAGAATCATGCTGCTTGACGTCAGCCAGTTGATGTTCCAGCATCCGCCACCGGCCGGCAGCAGGTCGCAGCAAAGGCCGTTGTCGTCCGAAATGGACCATGTGCCACTTGTGGTGGTCGTTCCGTCGGGGCTGGTGCGGACAAGGGTGACAGTCCCATCGTCGTCGAAGGTGTAGATTTCAGCGCTGTTCTCCGCGGGGATGTAGAGAGTGGTATTGAGCATAGGATCGCCGCAGCCGCTTTGCGAAACGGTCATGCTGGTGATCTTCCATGCGCCCACAAGGGCTCCTTCGCTCTGCGCCGAAAGGTCGAGCACCAACACCTCGTTTCCTTGGCGGTCAGTGACCACGTCCATTCTGCCGCAGATGGTCACCGTGTCGGGGTCCATCTCGCCACCGCAGATGAGGGTGGAGCCTTCCTCGACAAGGATGAGGAGCGTGTCGTCGCTGATGCGGAGGGCGGGAACCATCATATCGTCGCTCAGTCCGTCGAAGGCGGGTGCGGGCACGCATTCCATCGTGCCTGTATAGCAGGTGCGCTCCAAGGCGACCTCGGGCATGGTGGCGTAGGCCGTCCCGTTCCAGGTGCCAGTGCGTTCGTCGTAGCTGATACTGACAGTTTTACCTTCGCGCTCCATGTGGCGCATCCATTCCTTGATCTCGTCGCGGCTGGTGGTGCTGATGGTGACGGCCTCCTTCATGAAGATGACCCCCTTCGTGCCGTTGGGATAGTCCGAAAGGTTGTAGAACTTCACGCTGTCGCCCATGGCGGCGCAATCCAAAAAGTGGTTCAGCAGCGCATCCCATTCGGCGTCGGTCGTCAGCGTCTGCCGGTTTTCGTCGCTACCGATGGCGTAGACTATCTGGCGGAGCTCGTCGGTTGCACCATTGCCATTGTTGTCGTCCTTGCAAGCCGCAAAAAGCAGTACGGCTGTTAATAAGGAGAAGATGATTTTCTTGATATTCATTGTTTTTGTTATTCTATTGTAAACTATTTCCTTAATCTTTTGTTTCTTTCACATCGAGTGGCTTGTCGCCGAAGGCTGCGGGCTAGTGTCTCTTTGCGTTTTTGCCCATTGTGGCGTTCAGCTGGTAGTCGATCAGAGCCTCATACTGCAACTCGTTGTCAATGCGGTAGATGCCGATAGTATGGCGTTTATGGGAGGCTATCACACGCAGCACGGGTTTGCCTGTCCACTTGACGCGTTGCACCGGATTGGTCGGCGATGCCAGCCAGCTCACCGACGTCTGCGTACCTCTGATGTCGAATTCCGCGCAGAGGCGTTGCCAGGCGGCATCGTCTTCTGCCTGCAGCATCACCACATCGACGCGGACGCTGTCGTTGAGCTTGAAGCCGTCCACCTCGCCCACCTTCAGGTCGCTCCGCTGGGCGTACTGCTTGTACAGGCTGCCCTGCGACATGGCGGCCACCGGCAACAGCAGCAGCATGAGGGTCAATAGGTGTTTTTTCAGTTGGGTCATGATTTGCGATTGATTATTGTAGAATGCTTTTCGTAGGATTAAGGTTTTCGATGCGCACAAAGCCAGGATGGTCCAGGCCGGTGCCGATCAGGTTTTCCTTGTAAGGCCTGATCATGTCTCCATCAGCAGGTCGCCGGCCAGGTCCACCCAGTACTGGTCGGCCATATCGGCGCGGTTGCAGTAGGCGGTGACGTAGCTTTCGTGCTGGGCGGGGGCATCCGTCTGCGGACGGTGCAGCAGCGGCAGCACAATGCCCACAGCCACTATCAGCAAGGCGGCCACTCCCATGTTGCGACGGCGGCGCGCCTGCCAACGGGGGTATTCGTCCCGCAGTTGTTGGGCGTAGTTCTCGGCTTCCGCCGCCTGCCACAGTCTTTCAAACTCTTGTTCGTTCATATCAGATAGTTTATATTTTATCAAATTGTTTTCTCAGTCTTTCTTTGATCCTCACCAGTCGCACGCTGACGTTTTTTTCCGTCATGTCCAGCTGCTGCCCTATCTCCTCGTAGCTGTAGCCCTCCAGCTGCAGCTTCACGATGGTGCGGTCGGGCTCGTCCAGTAGCGCTATCTGTTCGTGCAGTTCGCTCAGCAGGCTCCTGTCCTCAGCCACCTCCTCGTAGTCGGCGGGCAGCTCCACGGTCTCACGGCTGCGGCGCAGGGTGTCTACAACCGCGTTGCGGGCTATCTTCCACACCAATGCCGCCTGTCCCACGCTGCGCGTCTCTTCCAGCACCTTCTCCCGCGCCCGCCACAGTGCCACCGTGGCATCCTGCAGCAGGTCATCCACATCCAGCCCTCGTCGGCCGTAGCGTCTGCACAGCGTGAACAGCAGTCCGCGATAGCGGTGTAGCAGTTCTTCGAATGGATCTTTTGACCTCACGATAATAGAAACGTATCTTTTCTCCAAAAAACTACAAACACCGAAAAAAATTGTTCCCGATACACACCTCGACACATTTTTTCTTCGTCCGACCTCCGTCGGTGGATGTCCGTCCGCGCCTCGCGGAATGCCGTTTGCGTCATGTCATTTTTTTTGCTTATCTTTGCAGATTCTTTTTATTAAGGATACATCATAATGAAACATCCCTATCATACTTTCAAAGAAAGCGTTAAGGCCATTACGCACTACTACATGCTGCTGGTTGACGAAACCAAAAGCCAGCGCCTCGTGGGCAGCACCAACGAATGGGTGCTCGACAACTACTACCTTATCAGCGAACAGGAGAAGGTCATGCGCGAAGAGCTCCGCGCCATCAGCCGCGGTTCCTGGCGCATCGGTTCGGATCGCCTACTCTTGATCACCCGGCTCATCGAGGGCTATCTGGAACGCTGCCACCACCAGATCGACAAGGGTCTTCTGTTCCGCTACCTGTCACAAATCCAGCAGCAACAGAAGGACTACCTGAGCTATCCCGAAGTCACCGCCCTCCTCCCGCTGATCAAGCTGGTGCTCATCCGCCAGCTGGCCGACCTCTGCCGTCAGCTCGAGCACGACAACGACTACCACTACCGCCCCACAGACAAGAGCCAGTCTGACATGGCCCAGCTCGACAAGGCGGCCCGCCAGAACCTGCTCATGATGAACATCTTCAATTCGCTGAAGAAGATGACCAAGCTGCCTATGGCGGAACTCATCGACGCGGTGAGCTTCTCCGAACGCATGCTCAAGGCCGAAAAGGCCGCCATGTACGACCGCATGCAAGACAAGACCAAGGAAGACTACCGCGCCCGCATCGTCCGCCTCATGAAACGGCCCCGCTCCAACAACCATGCAGCCTCCGAATACGAGTTCGTCAAGTCACTTGTGGCGCAAGCCGACCAGCAGAACCAGCATCTGGGCTGGCTGCTCTTCCCGCCCAAGCGGTGGAACGCCCGCGCCCATTGCTATGTCGCCATCGTCCTCCTGGCTTCGGCCGCCATCTCGGCTCTCGTCGCCTTCGCCGCCTCCCATTTCGTCATCAACGCCGTCAGCATCGTTCTGGCAATCCTCCTCTGCATTCCCGTCAGCCAGATCGTCATCGACCTCTTCAACTGGCTGCTGTCCAAAATCCACCGCCCCCTCGGCACCTTCAAGCTGAAATTCAAGGATGGCATCGTCCCCGACGAATTCACCACCATGGTCATCATGCCTACCATCTTGAAGAACAAGCAGAAGACCATCGAACTGCTCGACCAGCTCGAGGTCTACTATCTCTCCAACATCAACCGCGGCAACGCCCCCGCCGCCAACCCGCAGGGCAGCGGCGCTCCCTTCAGCGCTCCGTTCAACAATATCTACTACACCCTCATAGGCGATGCCGCCAGCTACTCCCAACCCGACGCCCCGTGGGACGACGAGGTGGTGCAGGCGGGCCTGCAACGCGTGCGCGAACTCAACGAGAAGTACGGCGCGCCCATCTTCAACTTCGTCTATCGCCGCCGCGCCTGGAGCGAGGGCGAACAGACCTGGCTGGGTCTCGAACGCAAACGCGGGGCCATCCTCCATTTCAACGACCTGCTGCTCGGCGTCACCAGCCCCGAACAGCGCAACGAGCGCTTCCGCTGCGAGACTGTCAGCCAATGGCAGCAGTCGCAGTCGCGTCCCGTCCAGTTCGTCATCACCCTCGACACCGACACCGAACTGGTGCTCTACTCCGCCCAGAAGCTCATCGGTGCTATGGCCCACCCCCTCAACCGGGCCAAGCTCTCAGCCGACGGACGCCGCGTCGACCAGGGCTACGGCATCATGCAGCCGCGCGTCAACGTCGACGTCGAAGTCACCAACAAGAGCCGCTACGCCCAGCTCTTCGCCGGCCTGGGCGGTCTCGACGTATACACCACCGCCAGCTTCGAACTCTATCAGGACATCTTCAACGAGGGTTCCTTCTGCGGCAAGGGCATCTACGACCTGGCCGTCTTCCAGCAGGTGCTCAAGGGCACTTTCCCCGACAATCTGATCCTCAGCCACGACCTGCTCGAGGGATGCCACATCCGCTGCGGTCTCATCAACGATGTCGAACTCTTCGACGACAACCCATCCAACTATATCGACGACGCCAAACGCCACCACCGCTGGACCCGCGGCGACTGGCAGATCATCTCCTGGCTCTTCCCCCGCGTGCGCAACCAGCGCGGCCAGCGCGTCCCCAACCAGGTCAACGCCATCGGCCGGTGGAAGATCTTCGACAACCTGCGCCGCTCTGTCCTATCCCTCAGCGTCATGCTGCTCGTCTTCTTCGCCTACTGCCTTCCCCTCTCCCACATCGCTCCCGACTTCCACTCGCCCGCCTGGTTCCTGCTCGTCGCACTCCTCGTGGTCGCCAGCCCCATCGTCTTCTTCATCATCGCCCAGCTCACCAAGCTGCCCCGTCTCGGCCGGCGCTACAAGTACTACATGACCCTCCTCCGCGGCTTCCGCGTCATCGTCTACCGTTCCCTCGTCCAGTTCGCCCTCCTGCCCAAAGAGGCATGGATGTACACCGACGCCGCCATCCGCGCCTGCTGGCGCATGTGGGTCAGCAAGCACGACCTACTGGCTTGGATCACCAGCGACGAGGCCGCCAAAAGCACCAAAGGCACCTTGGGCGACTACCTGCTGAAATTCTGGTTCAACTACGTGGCCGCCGCCGCACTCGTCTTCGTCGCCGTCTACGGCTTCCTCCATCGCGACGTCACCAGTGTCGGCAACACCCTGGCGCTCGTCGCCGCACTCGTCGCCGCCCTCACTTGGGTGGCCGCGCCTTTCGTCATGTACCGCCTAGGACGTCGCTTCGACATCGACAAGAAAAGCCTCGACAAAAAGGAGACCGACGAGGTGCGCCAACTGGCACGCGACACCTGGCACTTCTTCGACTCCCTGCTGACCGAGGAACACAACTACCTCATCCCCGACAACTACCAGGTGGGCCGCGAACCCCTCACCGACTACAAGACCTCACCCACCAACATCGGATACTCCCTCACCGCCATCATCGCCGCCGACAAGCTCCAGTTCATCTCCCACCGCGAGGCCCTCAACCGCCTCTCCAAAATCATCCTCACCGTCTCACGCCTTTCCAAGTGGAACGGTCACCTCTTCAACTGGTACGACATCTCCTCACTCAAACCGCTCCCCAATTTCTTCATCAGCACCTGCGACTCGGGCAACTTCCTCGCCTGCCTCTTCGCCGTCAGGGGCTGGCTCCAGCAGCTGCAGTCGCAGCTTGCCGCCGAAGAGTCAGCCGACCCCGCCGTCGACGACATCCTCGCCGACACCGCCGTCCGCGTCCAGCTCCTCATCGACCAGACCGATTTCTCCAAGCTCTACAACCCCGAACTCGACGTCTTCAGCATCGGCTACGACACCGTCAGCCACTCACTCCTCCCCTACCACTACAACAACTTCGCCTCCGAAGCACGTCTCACCAGCTACCTCTCCATCGCACAAGGCGCTGCCCCCTACAAGCATTGGTTCTGCCTCGACAAGACCCTCGTCCAGTACAAGGGCTACAAAGGCGTCGCCTCGTGGTACGGCACCATGTTCGAATACTTCATGCCCCTCATCTTCCTCCCCACCTACCGCCACACCCTCATGGACGAGACCTACAGCTTCGCCATCCGCGCTCAAAAGGCCTTCATCCGCAACTCCAAATTCCCCGGACGTAACTCCAAAACCATTCCCTGGGGCATCTCCGAGACAGCCTACAACGAACTCGACGACGCCCAGAACTACAAGTACCACGCCTTCGGCGTCCCCTACCTCAAATTCCAAAACACCACCCCCGACCGCATCGTCCTCTCACCCTACAGCTCCCTCCTGGCCATCTCCATCGACGACCGCGCCGTCTTCGACAACCTGCAACGCTTCAAGGCGATGGACATGTACGACGAATACGGTCTCTTCGAAAGCTTCGACGAGGAGGACCATGTGCCCGTCAAAGCGCACTATGCCCACCATCAGGGCATGATTCTGGCATCGCTCACCAACTACCTGTGCGACAACTGCCTGCAGCAATACTTCATGCACGACCCCGCCATGCGCAGCATGGACACCCTGCTCAAGGAAAAATCACAGGTGAAACCCTATATCGACCTCAAGGTGACCCAGTACAAACGCTACCAATACAGCAAGGTACAGACCGAGAGCGACGCACGCGACTTCGACACCATCGCCAATGTGCCCGAAATCGGCGTCATCAGCAACGGTCTCTACACCGTGCTGGCCAACGACCGCGGCAGCGGTTTCTCGCGCTACAAAGGCATCATGCTGGGCCGCTACCGCAAAATCAGCGCCGACCACTACGGCTCCTTCCTCTACATCCGCGACCTGCGCACCGACCACCTGTGGTGCAACACCTACGCCCCGCTCGACGTGATGCCCGAAAGCTACCATGTCAGCTTTGCCAGCGACAAAATCAGCTATTTGCGCGTCGACAACGGCATCGAGACCAAGACCGAAATCACCGTCCTCAAAGACCGCAGTGCCGAAGTGCGTCGCATCACCTTCACCAACAACAGCAATCAGGACACCGACCTTGAAATCACCACCTACGGCGAAGTGGTGCTGGCCCCCTCGGCCGAGGACGAGAACCACCGCGTTTTTGCCGGCATGAAGATTCTGTCGGAATACGACGCCACCAACGAAGCCCTCCTCTTCAACCGTCCGGGAACGAACAACACCCGATACCACATGATTCACAAACTATGGGTGGCCGACGACAGCGACAAGCCTCGCCACAACGGCGACGACGCCAAATGGCAGCAGGAGTCGCGACTGGTGGAATACGAAACCTCGCGCCTCAAATTCCTCGGCCGCGGTGGCAGTCTGCGCCATGCCGACATCATCGAGAGCCGCCGCACCCTGACGGGTACCGTGGGCACCACCCTCGACCCCATCATGTCCATGCGCCGTCGCCTCCACCTCGAACGGGGCAAGAGCGTCGAAGCCTACATACTGACCGGCTTCGCCAAATCGCGCGACCAGCTGCTGCAACTGACCACCCAATACCAGCGCTCCGTCGACATCGAACATGCCTTCAAGACCGCCTCGGTGTTCAACAACATGCGCACCAGCATGTCGCTTCTCAAAGGCTCCCAGATGCGGCTCTACAACAGCATATCGAAATACATGGCCCAAACCGCCACTCTCGGCAACAGCCGCAATGCCATCATTTCGCGCAACACCCTTTCACAGAGCGGCTTGTGGCGCTTCGGCATCAGCGGCGACCTGGCCATCCTCCTCATGGAAATCGACCGCATGGAGCGCTCCGGCTATTCGAAAGAGATGCTCCGTGCCTTCGAATATTTCAAAGTCCACGGACTGCAGCTCGACCTTGTCTTCATCAACGATGTGGAGGGCAACGAGCACGACAGCCTCACCCACTTCATCCGCAACATGGCCAACACCGAACACCTGTGGACCACCCACAGCGATGCCGGTAAGGTCTATGTGCTTGACGGCCACGACCTGAGCGACGCCGAACGCATCTTGCTCCACACCGTGGCTCGCCTCTCCTTCAACACCAGCGACGGCGCCACTATCGAAGAACAGCTCCACCGGCTGGAAGAGGCCAACCAGCACTACCAGGACAAGATAGAATACCCCGTGTTGCGCCCCAAACGCACCTTCCGCGTATGGAGCGACCTGAAATTCTACAACCAGTACGGCGGTTTCGACGCCGACGGCCGCGACTATGTGGTGACCAACACCAACACCCCCATGCCGTGGGTCAATGTGATTGCCAACGACGGCAGCCGCTGCGGCGGCGCCTTCGGGTGCGTGGTCAGCTCCACCATGGCGGGTTTCACCTTCGCCCACAACGCACAGCAGTTCAAACTCACCGGATGGAGCAACGACATCGTTCGCGACAACGCCAGCGAGATGCTGCTCATCGACAAGCAGCAGTTTGTGCCCGCCACGGCACGCCACGGTCAAGGCTATTCCGCTTTCGACGCCGAATACGACAACATGAAAGTCGACGTGCGACTCTTCGTCGCCACCGACCGCATGGAGAAATACTACCAGATTCGCGTGGCAAACAAGAGCGACGCCCCGTTGAAGGTGCAGCTCGACATGGTCTACAAGCTGGTCCTCGGCATGTGCGAAGAGCAGACCGCCCGTTACCTCTATTCCGACTACGACCGCGAACACAACTGCGTCACGGTGCGCAATGTCTACCACCCGCTCTACCACGACCAGCTGGTATGCCTCACCGCCACCGAACCGCTCAGCGACGTCAATCTGGACTATCCCAACCGCAAGCGGCTCGGCATCACCCTCGACATTCCCGCCGGCGCATCGAAGGAGGTGGCCTACATCATCTCTGTCGCCAAGATGGGAGCCGAAAGACAGCCCACCACCTCGTTGCAGCAAATCTACGCCGCCTTCGACCAGGTGACCCGCTACTGGGACGACAAGCTGGGCCACATCCAGGTCGAGACGCCCGACACCAGCCTCAACTATATGCTGAACCGCTGGTATCTCTACCAGGTCTACGCCTCGCGACTCTACGCCCGCGCCGGTTTCTACCAGGTGGGCGGTGCCACCGGCTTCCGCGACCAGCTGCAAGACGTGATGAGCGTGCTCTACAGCGATCCGCTCTACGCCCGCCGACAGATTCTGGACCACGCCGCCCACCAGTTTGCCGAGGGCGACGTGCTGCACTGGTGGCATGAAGCCAAACCCAGCCCCAATGCCGACAGCCAGGAGGAGGCCGCCAAGCGCGCCCAAAGCCTCGGTGCCCGCACCACATTCAGCGACGACTACCTGTGGCTCATCTTCGTCACCTACCAGTACATTGCGGTGACAGGCGATAGCGCCATCCTCGACGTCATGGTGCCCTTCTGCCAAGCCGACCAGCTGACCCCCGGCGAGGCTGAACGCGGCATGCACTACCTTGCCGACACCTCATTCATCAACGATCCCGAGAGTCGCAACCCGCAGTTCGATTACGCCACGCTTTATGAACATCTGCGTCGTGCCATCAACCGCGCCATGTCGCGCACCGGTGTCCACGGACTGCCATTGATGGGATGTGGCGACTGGAACGACGGCATGTCGGCCGTCGGCGTCGAAGGCAAGGGCGAAAGCGTATGGGTGGCCTTCTTCCTGGCCGACCTGCTGCCCAAAATGGAGCGTCTCACCCAGATGGTGCCCGGTGCCGACCTGGCCTACTGCGCCGAACTGGCAGCCCACCGCAAAAAGCTAGTCGACGCCATCCAGCGCTCGGCATGGGACGGCGCATGGTTCCTGCGCGCTTACTACGACAACGGCGACCCGATGGGCAGCCGCAACAACACCGAATGCCAGATTGACCTTATCAGCCAGGCATGGAGCATACTGACCGACGTGGCCACTCCGGAACAGAAGATCAGCGTGATGCGCGAGACGGACAACCGCCTCGTCAACCGCGAACACGAAATCATCCAGTTGCTCACCCCTGCCTTCCAGCAGTCGCAGCCTTCGCCGGGCTACATCATGAACTATCCCGTCGGCGTTCGCGAGAACGGCGGCCAGTACACCCACGGAGCCATGTGGTACATCATGGCGCAGCTGAAGGAGGGACGCTACGATATGGCCTACTTCCTCTACTCGCTCATCAACCCCATCCACCGCACACAAACCCTCGCCGACGTGCTGAAATACAAGGTCGAACCCTACTGCATTGCCGCCGACATCTACAGCAACCCGCAGCATCCGGGTCGCGGTGGTTGGACATGGTACACAGGTTCGGCATCGTGGGCCTACAAGACTGGTATCGAAAACATTCTGGGTTTCCACAAGGAGGGCGACACCGTCACCTTCTCACCGCAGGTGCCCACCGAATGGCAGCAGTTCTCCATCCGCTACCGCTTCGGTTCCAGCACCTACCGCTTCCACTTCCATCGCAGCGGTTCCGACGCACCCAAGCCGGTCTCCATCACGCTGGTCGACGACGGTCAGGATCACGATGTGCGACTCGAGGCGTGAGGTTCGACGGTCGCTATGACTGAATAGCCAATTGTTGACATCATTATTGTGTAATTCTTAATATCTTTTTTTGACGTGACTTCGTTTCGCATCTTCTTGACAATCGTTCTGACCCTTCTCGCACAGCCTGCCGCCTGGGCGTGCACCAACCTCATTGTAGGCAAAAAAGCATCGAAGGACGGCAGCGTCATGTGCACCTACAACTGCGACGGCTTCGGTTTTTCGGGTTCACTGTTCTACAGTCCTGCAGGGCGCCACACACCCGGCGAGCTGATCGCCATCCACGGCTGGGGCCCTTCGCACGAAGGACAGTTTGTCAAACAGGTGGAATACACCCACAACGTTGTCGGCCTGATGAACGACCGTCAGGTCACCATCGTGGAGAGCACCTTCGACGGTCGATTGGAACTGCAGAACCGCGACGGCCTGCTCGACTATTTCAGCCTGATGCGCCTGGCCCTGCAACGCTCCGCCACAGCACGCGAGGCCATCAAGTGTATGGCCGAGCTGGTCGAAGAATACGGCTACAACAGCAGTGGCGAGAGCATCACCGTCTGCGACCCCAACGAGGCCTGGATTATGGAAATCATAGGCAAAGGTCCCGGCCGCAAGGGTGCCGTATGGGTGGCGCTGCGCATCCCCGACGACTGCATCTCGGCCCACGCCAACCTGAGCCGCATACGCCAGTTCCCGCTTGAGAACCACAAAGCAAAGAAAGGTCAGCATAAAGCGATCAGTAGCAAGAATTTCAAGCATCTCGACAGTCCGGAATTGGAGTGTATCTATGCCGACGATGTCATTACACTGGCCCGAGAGAAAGGATTTTTTAGCGGCCGCGACGAAGATTTTTCGTTCCGCGACGCCTACTGTCCCATCGATTTCGAGAATGTACGCTACGCCGACGCCCGCGTGTGGAGTTTCTTCCGCCACCACAGCGACGACATGGACCAGTATCTGCCCTACATCAATGGCGAGTTCGACAAGTGCGACCACCTGCCGCTGTGGATCAAGCCCAAAGAGAAACTCAGCCTACGCGACGTGCAACGCGATATGCGCGACCACTTTGAAGGCACCCCCCTCGATATGACCGCCGACATGACCGCCGGACCATGGGGCATGCCCATCCGTCCGCTGCCCATGCACTTCAAAGACAAGGATGGCAACGACTATTTCCGCGAGCGTCCCATCGCCACACAGCAAAGCGGCTTCACCATGACCTGCCAGATGCGCAGCTGGCTGCCCGACGAGGTAGGCGGCGTCACCTGGTTCAACTGCGACGACGCCAATATGGTGGCCTACGTGCCCCTCTACTGCTGCATCACGCAGGTGCCCGACCCCTTCCGTCCCGAAAACAACCCCCGCAACGAGTTCAGCTTCGAGTCGGCCTTTTGGATGAACAACTGGGTGGCCAATATGGTCTATCCGCGCTATTCGATGATGATTGGCGACCTGCGTCAAGCACAGCACGAGCTTGAAGACTACTACTTCGCCGACCAGGACAGCGTCGAGACCGCCGTGGCAAAAATGACACCAGCCGACCGTCGCGACTACCTGAACAAGAAAAGCATAGCCTACGCCCGACGCATGATGGAACGATGGGACAAACTAGCCAAATATCTGATAGTGAAATATAACGACCAAGTGGTGAAACGCACCGACGCCGACGGCAATTTCGAGCGCTGGGGCTACGACACCCCCGGTTACGGACAGCCTTTCATCGACGCCATCGGCACAGCCACCGGCGAAAGATACCGCCTAAAGAAAGTCATCGAAAGAAGAGAAAGATGAAAGGAGGTGGGATTCAAGAATAGGCAATGCTCGTTTTCAACAATTGATCTCACTTAACAATCCCGTTTCCGAATCGATAATAAAACCCCTCACGGTGACATCCTTCGGCACGAGAGGATGGGTGCGGATGGTCTCCACCGTCTTTCTGACCGACTCGTCGGTATCCTTGAAGCCTTCCAACCAGTGGTTGAGGTCGATACCGCATTTGCGGATAGTGTCGAGTGTTTGGTCGGAGACACCTCGGGCCAACATCTCGTCGTGGAAGTGGTCGAAGCTCATGTGGCAAGCGCCGCAGTGGGAATGCGCCACCACCATGATGTTGGACACCCCGAGTTCATAGATGGCCACAATCAAGCTGCGGATGGCCGAATCGAAAGGCGTTATCACCAATCCGCCGGCATTCTTGATAATCTTGGCATCCCCGTTGCGCAGACCTAGCGCTGCGGGGAGCAGTTCGGTAAGGCGCGTGTCCATGCAGGACAGGACGGCAAGTTTTTTGTCGGGATACTTATCTGTAACGTATTTTTCGTAGCCCTTTTCCGCAACGAATTTCTTGTTAAATGCAATTATTTTGTCTATCATAAGAAAAAAACGGACCTATCGGGTTTAATGGAGGTTGACACCGATGATATGCATAAATTCCTCACGGGTTTTGGGGTCTTTCATGAAAGCGCCGGTGAAGTCGCTGGTGGTGGTGACGGAGTTCTGCTTCTGCACACCACGCATGGACATGCACATGTGTTGGGCTTCGATGACGACGGCGACGCCGAGCGGCTGAAGGGTGTTTTGGATACAATCCTTGATTTGTTTGGTGAGGCGTTCCTGAACCTGAAGACGACGGGCATAGGCGTCGACGACACGCGGAATCTTGGAGAGTCCGACGATGGTGCCGTTGGGGATGTAGGCCACATGCGCTTTGCCGACGAAGGGGACCATATGATGTTCGCAGAGGGAATAGAGCTCGATATCCTTGACGACAACCATCTGCCGATAGTCCTCATGGAACATGGCCGAACGGAGTATTTCTTCGGGGTTGAGATCGTAGCCGAAGGTGAAATACAGCATGGCTTTGGCAATACGCTCGGGGCTCTTGAGAAGGCCTTCACGATTGGGGTCTTCACCCAGAAGACGGATGATTTCTTTGTAGTGTGTCGCCAATTCAGCCACACAAGCTTCGTCGTATTTATCTATTTTGAGATAACCTTTTTCCATTGGGATGTTGATATGTTGGATGATGATATGTTTTCGTTATCGTTTTCGTCATTCATGTCGGGCTATTCCACTTGGAGTAGGAGTCCTTTGAGGTATTCGCCCTCCGGGTGGAAGATGCTGACGGGATGATCAACGGCGTGGGGCAGTTGTCGGACAATGCGGACGCTGCGATGGGCGTTGGCCGCTGCAGTGAAGGCCATTGTCTGGAAATCGTCCTTCGACACAGCCTGTGAGCAGCTGAAAGTCATGAGGAATCCGCCGGGCTGCAGTTTTTCCATGGCACGCTGGTTGATGGAACGGTAGCCGCGGAGCCCCTGTTGCAACGAACGATGGCTTTTGGCGAAGGCCGGAGGATCGAGAATGATGAAATCGAAGCGGTTGTCGATGGAGCCCAGATAGTCGAGCACATCGGCCACCACGCCCCGATGGTTGTTCTGCTGTCCGAAATTGAGTTCAACATTGCGGTTGCAGCAGTCGATGGCACGTTTGGAGATATCGACAGTTTCGACATAGGATGCACCCCCCCGAAGAGCGGCGAGCGAGAAACCGCCGGTATAGCCGAAACAGTTGAGAAGACGCCGGTTGCGTGCCATGGATTCGACCAGATGACGATTTTCGCGTTGGTCGATAAAGAAGCCCGTCTTCTGGCCCTCGAAGAAATTGATAACAAGCCTGATATCGTGTTCAAGGACTTCTTGTTCGGCAATTTCCCTGCCCCAGATGAAACGGTCGGAAGGAAGGGGCGTATCGTTGCTGTCATGCAATTTGTGGGCAGGCAACGTAGCACTGCTCTTGTCGAAGATGGAACATATATGGTAGGGGCCGAGCAGATCGGCGAACAGACGGGAAAGCATGGGGAATAGCCGATGCATGCCTTCACTATGGGCCTGCATGACGAGGACACCGTTGTACCAGTCGCACACCAGCCCGGGAAGGTTGTCGCCTTCGGCATGAACCAGCCGGAAGACATTGGTCGACGAGTCGGCGAAGAGGCCGAGACTGGTTCGATAGGCGATAGCGGACTGGAGCCGACGGCGGAAGAAAGCCTCGTCAACTTGCGGGGTGTCGAAAGAAAGAATCTTGCAGATGATGCTCTCCGGCTGGTAATGGCCGGAGGCCATCCACTGTCCATGGGCATCGCACACATCCACCAGATCGCCCTCCTGTGGAGCCCCTTCAACACGACGCACAGCACCCGAGAAGAGCCAAGGGTGGCGGCGTAGGAGCGACTTCTCCTTGCCGGGGGCAAGTATGAGCTGGGGGCGATTCATCGTTTAAGGTCTATGATGGTCTGTTTGGGATCGGACGATTTGAACACGGCACTGCCGGCCACAAGGACATCGGCGCCCGACTGCACAAGCTGCTTGGCATTGTCGGTGGTGACGCCGCCGTCGACCTCGATGAGGCACTGGGGATTCTTGCGATTCAAGAGCTCTCGGAGCTGACGGATCTTGGCATAGGTGTTCTCAATAAATTTTTGTCCGCCGAAACCAGGATTGACCGACATGAGCAGCACCAAGTCGCAAATCTGTACAGTATCTTCAAGCAACGACACTGGGCTGTGGGGGTTGAGCACCACGCCGGCTTTGAGACCGGCATCCTTGATGGCATGCAAGGTACGGTCGAGATGGGTGCAGGCCTCATAGTGAACCGTGACGATGTCGGCGCCCGCATCGCGGAAGTCGTTGATATAGCGACCGGGATCCATAATCATGAGGTGTACGTCGAGCGGCTTACGGGCGTGTTTCTTGATATGTTTCACAATGGGTTGACCAAAGCTGATATTGGGCACAAAGATGCCATCCATGACGTCGACATGCAGCCAGTCGCATTCGCTTTGGTTGAGCATTTCGATATCGCGCTGCAGATTGCCGAAATCGGCAGAAAGTAATGATGGGGAGATGAGAGGCACTTTAAAAAAAATTGATAGTTGGTAACTGATAAATGAAAGACAGAAGTTGATTGGGCGACTACAATTTGATTTTTTCGAAATTGCGGCCATAGACGCCTTGAGTCTTGGAAACGGAGACAAAGGCGTTGTCGTCGATGCGGTGGATGACCTGCATGACATTGGGCTTGTCGGTTTTGTGGGCCATGACGATGAGCACCTTCTGGGGCTGGTGGCTGAATCCGCCTTCACCGTCGAGGAGGGTGACACCGCGACCGATTTCCTTGGTGATGGCATCACCAATTTCCTTGTTGCGGGACGAGAAGACCATAATCTGATACGACTGCTTGTTGCCGTCGAGCACCATATCGAGCACATAGGTCATGGTGACCATGACGATGTAGCCGTAGACGACATTGGTGATTTCGTGCGACACGAAATAGGAGCTGCCGATGATGAAGATGTCCAGATACATGATGACCTTGCCCGGAGAGACATTGTAGAACTTGGAGACGATGAGGGCGATGATGTCGGTACCGCCGCTATTGCCGCCCATGGAGAAGGTGAGGCCGATGCCGCCGCCGCAGAGGGCACCGCCGATGATGGCGCACATGAAGGGGTCGAAGGCCATCGAGCCTTCTTTAAGGAAAAGGCGTCCGACATCCAGCCCCTGCTGCCAGATGATGAAGAAAAGCGACGACATGACAATGCCATAGATGGTGTTGGCGCCAAACTTGGAGCCGAGCACCTTGAAGCCGATGACGAGGAGGATGCCGTTGATGATGAAATTCAAGACACCGATGGGCAGCGGGATGCCGGCGGCGATATTCAGGACCGACGAAATACCGCTGACGCCACCACCGACAATTTCGGCCGGAAGCATGAATGCCGACCAAGCGAAGGTGTAGACAGCGATGCCGAAGGTGATGACGACATACGAAAGGATGAGTTTTGACTTGTTTTGAAAAATATGCATGGTTTGATGATATATTTTAGGATTGAAGATTTTTAGGCGTTGAGTGGTTTGGGGTCGGTTTTTGTTTTTTGAGAATAGTCTCGGGCGCCGAAGATGGTGGACCCGATACGGATAAGGGTGGCGCCTTCTTCGATGGCGATGGGGTAGTCGCCGCTCATACCCATGGAGAGTTCGCAGAATTCGGGATGGTTGGCAAAGAGAGTTGCCTTCAGCTGGTCGAAGATCTCTTTCAGACGGTGAAATTCGCTGCGTACCTGTTCCTTATCGTCGGTCTGGGTGGCCATACCCATCACACCGCAGATACGCACATGCGGCAACGGGATTCCCGCTTGCTGCAAGAGGGGCAGCTCATCGATGCCGAATCCGAATTTGGTAGTTTCCTGTGCCACATGGAACTGCAACAGCACGTCGACCACGCGGTCCACCTTGGCGGCAGCATGTTCCACCGCCTGCAGATGTTCCACGGAGTCGACCCCATGGATCATCTTCACAAAGGAGATGTAGTATTTCAGCTGCTTGGGTTGCAGATGACCGATAAAATGCCATTCGACATCATCGGGCATAAGAGGCTGTTTGTCTCGCAATTCGGTGGCGTAATTCTCACCGAAGAGACGCTGGCCCGCATCGTAGGCTTCGCGCAGCATCTCGATGGGTTTGGTCTTGGAGACAGCGATAAGCCTGACCGAAGCAGGCAGGGTATGAGAGAATTGTTCTATTTGTTCTTTTATCATTTATCTATGTATTTAATATTTTATAACGCACACCATGCGTTAATATTTTTCACGACACAATATTTTTTAGCGGAAAGCGTTTAAAATTTGTTTTTTTGAAATCCGGAATCCAAGTACAAGTTTGGATTTCGAATTTCGGGAAGTCAATCCACTTGAAGCAGGAGCCCTTTCGGGTAGAACCAACAACACTCACGACATGATAGTCTGCATAGCTGAAAAGCCCAGTGTGGCAAAAGACATAGCGAAAGTGCTGGGTGCCAATAGCGCCCACGACGGTTACATGGAAGGCAATGGTTATCAGGTCACCTGGACCTATGGCCATCTGTGCACCCTGAAAGAGCCGCACGACTACAGCGAGATGTGGAAACCCTGGTCGCTGAGCCGGCTGCCAATGATCCCCCAACGTTTTGGCATCAAATTGATTGACAACAAGACCTACGAGAAGCAATTCCATATAATCGAAGGTCTGATGCAGAAAGCGGACGGAATCGTCAACTGTGGCGATGCCGGTCAGGAGGGCGAACTGATCCAGCGGTGGGTGATGCAGAAAGCCGCAGCGAAATGCCCGGTGCAACGATTATGGATTTCGTCGCTGACGGAGCAGTCGATCCGCGAAGGCTTCCAAACGCTGAAGCCCCAGGACGACTATCAGTCGCTGTACGAAGCCGGACTTTGCAGAGCCATAGGCGACTGGCTGCTAGGCATGAACGCCACCCGGCTCTACACCCTCAAATACCGCACCGAGCGCGGACAGGTGCTGAGCATCGGAAGGGTGCAGACCCCCACCCTGGCGCTGATCGTCAACCGGCACCAAGAGATACAGAACTTCACCCCCGAGCAGTACTGGGTGCTTTCCACCATCTATCGCGACACCCTCTTCACCTTGCAGGGCGACAGCGACGAGGAAACAGACGAAACAGCCGCCGACAGCGGGGAACGTAAGCCCGAAAAAAAACTGCGCGGTCGCATCACCGACGCCGAAGAGGGCAAACGCGCTCTGGCCGCCATCGAAGGACGCGAATTTGAGGTGACCGGCATAGGCCGCAAAAGCGGTAACGAATCTGCACCACGCCTTTTTGACCTCACCAGCCTTCAGGTGGAGTGCAACAAAAAATTCAGTTTTTCGGCCGACGAGACGCTGAAATACATCCAAAGCCTCTACGAGAAGAAACTGACCACCTACCCGCGTGTAGACACCACTTTCCTGAGCGAGGATATCTACCCCAAATGCCCCACCATCCTCAAAGGGCTGTTGCCCTATGCCAACCTGACAGCACCGCTGCTTGCCAAAACACTGCCCAAAAGCAAGAAAGTCTTCGACAACAGCAAGGTCACCGACCACCACGCCATCATCCCCACAGGCGTGAACCCCAGCAACGGCGACCTCACGTTGAACGAAAAACGGGTATTCGACCTGGTGGCCCGCCACTTCATTGCCGTCTTCTATCCCGACTGCAAAGTGGCCACCACCACGGTGACCGGCAAAGTGGAATGCGAACCCGAAGCCGGCAAGAAGCGGGGCGAAAAGCTCCAGTTCAAGGCCACCGGCAAACAGATTACCGACCCCGGATGGAGGGTCTGTTTCGGCAAATGGGTGGAGACCGACGGCAGCTGGCATCCAGAGAAGAAGAGCAGCGGCGACGAGGAGGACGAGAAGAAAGAGGAGGTGAAGATGCTGCCCGCCTTTGTGAAAGGCGAAAAAGGTCCCCACACCCCCACCCTGTCCGAGAAATGGACCACTCCCCCCAAACCCTACACCGAGGCCACCCTGCTGCGTGCCATGGAGACGGCAGGACGGTTTGTGGACAACGACGAGCTGCGCGACGCACTGAAAGAGAATGGCATAGGACGCCCTTCCACACGCGCAGCCATCATCGAGACCCTCTTCAAACGCGGCTACATACGCAAAGCCCGCAAGGCCCTCTACCCAACGGAGACCGGCATAAGCCTTATCGCCATCATCCACGAAGAACTGCTGAAAAGTGCCGAACTCACTGGACAATGGGAGAAAAAACTGCGCGAGATAGAAGCCCACAAATACGACGCCCGACAATTCATTGAAGAATTGAAGCAGATGGTGACACAGATAGTGGCCGAGGTGATGCGCGACAACAGCAGCCGCATTGCCGCAACGGCGACAACAACTGCTGCATCCCCTTCACCAAAAGAGCAGGATTCCTCTGCAAAAGAACAGACCGCCTCAACAAAGGAACAGGCCTCTTCGAATTGACCTCACAGATTTTGCCCGAAGCGATGCTTCTCCAATGTCAGGTTGTGACGACTGACACTGACAGCCAACAGGCTGCCGCACCCTTTTCCTCCGACCATAAAAAAAGGTGCTGTCCGGCCCATTCGGACAGCACCTTAATATGCAGTCAATTAATCATCAAACCATTTGCAGGTAGTTGACTTCCTGCTGGGTCAGTTCGCGGACATGACCACGCGGCAGGTCCTTCTTGGTCAGACCGGCAAAGACCACGCGGTCAAGCTTGACGACCTGATAACCAAGGCTCTCGAAGATGCGTCGCACAATGCGGTTCTTGCCCGAATGGAGCGCCACTCCGACAATACGGCGGTCGCGGCCACCATCCTGATACTGCACATCGTCGACAGCAATGGGACCATCCTCAAGTTCGAGTCCGTCGACCATGCGCTGCATGTCGGCATGGGTGACAGGCTTGTCACACTCGACCTGATAGATCTTATAGACATTGGAGGATGGGTGGGTCAGTTTGCGGGCCATAGCGCCGTCGTTGGTGAAAAGAAGCAGGCCTGTGGTATTGCGGTCAAGACGTCCCACAGGATAGATGCGTTCCTTGCAGCAGTCCTGGACGAGCAGCATGACAGTATGACGGTCGTGAGGATCGTCGAGGGTGGTGATGTAGCCCTTCGGTTTGTTGAGAAGGAAATAGCGTTTGGGTTCGCTGTGGAGCACTTCGCCACCATAGGAGACAACATCGCCCTCCTTGACTTTGTAGCCGAGGGTGGTGACCACCTGACCGTTGACGGAGACAGCGCCCGCCTGGATCAACTTGTCGGCATCGCGACGCGAGCAGATGCCCGCGTTGGAGATGTACTTGTTGAGACGGGTGGTGCCGTCGAGTTTCTGTTCCGGAGGTGCCTGACGATGCTTGCGGCGGTTAATCTTGTTTTGAATGATATCTTCAGAGCCTTTCATCTTATTGATTTTAAATGGTGTTTTTCGTTTTTTAGGATGCTGTTGACGAGGATTGTCGAAAGACCTGGAGCCATTGCTGCCAGCATGGTTGGAACCAGCCCCATCGGAGTCCATGTAATTGTTGTCGTTGCTGTATCGGACGACGGATTTGGAGTCGTTGTTCTTAATGCGAGGACGTCTGTTTTTAAAGTTTTCCTGTCGAGGAGTTTTTTCTTCTTCCATAACTATAAAGAGTTGTAGTTTTGAGGCAATTGCCGTGTCTGAGCGCTTGCCGGTTTAGTAAGGGGATTGATGTTTATTAGTATTGTAAGTTTTGAATCTTGCAGTATTGAATTAGAAAAAGATGTGAATGAACGAGAGGGTGCTAGCCTCCGAAATGGAGCACATAGGGCCCCTTGTTTTCGAGCGCTTGGGTGTCGAGGACCTGCGCCACCTCCTTCGCTATGAGGAGAAAGACTTGCAAGTCGTTGTGGCGCAGCCAATTGATAGCATCGATATCTTCACGACAAGCCAATGCGAACATCAGGTTGCAGCGATGGGTAGCCTTGCCAATCCAGAGCCGGGCCTTGTCTTCGCCATCGATGGCGTTGGAGAGAATGGCGAGCCATGCGAAATCGTGCTCGAAGAGCCATTTCATGGCATCGACATCGCCCCGTATGGCATTGGAGAAAGCAGCCAGTTCGGGATAGCCGTTGTCGAGCAGCCAACGGAAGAAGTCCTTGCGGCCGGCGATGCTCTTCAACAACGCTAACAGAATTTTGATGTCGTATTTCTCGAGGCCCATCACTGGAAAAGGTTACTGAATCGGTTTGAGTTTTTTGGTTGGTTTGTCTTCGTTATCGATTAAGATAGCGTTAGTGTTCGTCCCTACCGCCCGACTACTGTCTGATTTTGGCGTTGAGTTGGGTTTCGAAGTTCTTCTGCAGTTTGGACATCACCTGATCGATCTGCTTGTCGTTGAGTGTCTTGTCGGGATCTTGAAGGATGAAGCTGACAGCATACGACTTGAATCCGTCGGCAATACCTTTGCCTTCATAGACATCGAACAGCGACACACGACGCAGCAGTTTCTTCTCGGTGCTGCGCGCCACCGCTTCGATTTGGGCGAAGGTGACGGAGCTGTCGAGAACCAGCGCCAAGTCGCGACGCACCTCGGGGAACTTGGAAATGTCGGTGTAGGTGACATCCTTTGTGGGGACGCTCTTAAGCAGCAGATCCCAGTCGATATCGGCGAAGAAGACCTCCTGCTTGCAGTCCATGGCCTGGAGCACCGGACGGGCGATGCGACCCACAACGGCCAACTGCTTCTTGCTGTCCTTGAACTGGTAGGCAAGTCCTTCGGCAAGGAAATGCTCGGACGAAGGGACCTCCACCAAGCGTCCCATGGGGATGCGCATGCGACGCAAGATGTTGAGCAGATATGCTTTGGCATCGAAGAAATCGACCTTCAGGCTCTTGGCACGCCAAGTTTCGGGATGGACAGCACCCGTCAGGAAGAGCGACAGATGCTGCGTTTCGGTGTAACGTTTGGTTACGGACGCTTCAGCCGAGTCGGCAGGAGTGTCGTTTTTGACGTAGCTGCGACCGAACTCATAGATTTTCTGATCGAAAATCTTATGATTCATATTATATACGATGCATTCGAGGCCACCATAGAGTAACGTCTGGCGCATGACATTCAATTCCTTCGACAGCGGATTGAGGATGGCGACGCAGTGGGATGCCGGGAAGTCGTCGTTGTTATCGTAATAGCCGCTTTTGGTCAGCGAGTTGTTCATGATCTCGTTGAAACCGTTGTTGGTCAGATAGTCACAGACCACATTCTTGAGACGCTGCGGGTTGGGTTTGACACCATAAGCCAGGCAGCTGTTGAGACGTTCGTCGAAATCGATGTTATTGTAGCCGTAGATGCGCATAATTTCCTCGACGACATCGCATTCGCGATAGACGTCCACCTTACAGGTGGGTATGCGCAGACGCATGCCCTCGTTATCCTCGCTGGCAATGTCGATGTCGAGCGAGGTGAGCGCCGTGCGGATTGCATCGTGGGGGATCTCCTTGCCGATGAGATCGGTCATACGCTGGAAGTTGACATCGACCACAGCCTTTTCGATAGGCTTGGGATAGAGGTCGACAATGTCACCACAGATATCGCCACCGGCCAGCTGACGCACCAGGAATGCGGCACGACGAAGGGCCCAAAGGGTGATGTTGGGGTCGCAACCACGCTCGTAGCGGAAGGAAGCATCGGTCTTGAGCGTGTGACGTTTGGATGTCTTACGGATGCTGACAGGGTTGAAGTAGGCGCTCTCAATGAAGATGTTGCGGGTCTGCATGGTAACACCCGATTTTTCGCCGCCAAAGACTCCGGCGATGCACATGGGCTGAGGACCGTTGCCACTGCCGGCATTGCAAATCATGAGGTCGCGTTCGTCAAGTTTGCGTTCCACCCCGTCGAGGGTTACGAAGGGGGTGTCCTGTGGCAGACGACGCACCACGACCTGATTGCCTTCGATCATATCGGCATCGAAAGCATGAAGCGGCTGACCCACCTCCATAAGAATGAAATTGGTGATATCTACAATATTATTGATGGGTCGCAAACCGACAGTACGGAGCTTGTCCTTGAGCCAGTCGGGCGATTCCTGCACCTTGACGTTGCGAATGGTCAGGCCGCTGTAGCGCGGGCAGAGGTCGGGTTCCTCGACAGAGACACTGACAGGCTGTGCGCCATTGACAGCGGGATGCTGGTTGACACTGAGCGAATTGTCGACCTCGGGCCACTGGATGGAGAGCTGTTCGCCTCCTAGGTTGCGCGTATTGAGGACAGCCACCACATCGCGAGCCACACCGATATGGGAGGTGGCGTCGGAGCGGTTGGCGGTGATTGCTACTTCAAGCGTGTAGTCATCCTTGACATTGAAATAGTCGCGAGCAGGCATACCCACAGGTGCGTCGGGCGGCAAGACCATGATGCCGTCGTGGTCGGCACCCAGCTGGAGTTCGTCGGCAGCGCAGAGCATACCTTCGCTGACCGCACCACGCAGTTTGCCTTTTTTGATTTCGTGGAATTCGGTGTCTGAGGTCCAGATTTTGGTGCCGATTTGGGCACATACCACTTTCTGACCGGCAGCCACATTAGGAGCGCCGCAGACGATGTGGAGGGGTTCGGAGGCGCCCACATCGACCGTGGTGAGATGCAGATGATCCGAATCGGGATGCGGTTCGCAGGTGAGCACCTGGGCTATCACCACGTGTTCCAATCCACCCTTGATAGTTTCCACCTTATCGACGCCCTCAATCTCAAGACCCGAGAAGGTCAGCAGGTCGTCCAGTTCGTGTGGATCCAGAGTGGTCTTCACATAATCTTTCAGCCAATTATATGATATTTTCATTGTATGATAAATTGATGTTTATTCGTTCATTATTTGTTTTCTTGTTGTCTCTTTTCCATATCGGTCCGAAGTGGAGCGTGGAGACGGTGTGGCCTTACGCCCACGGGAGCAGACCTCATAGCGACTTCACCGCACGCGCCCTGTAGTAGGGCGAAGTGTTGGATTTGAAGTAGCAACGCACCCCCTCGGGGCCACAGGCATAGACGTGACTTTGGGAGCAAGGGGTTGCCGTCCAGTAGAAGGTGTGGCCGGTGAGAAATTCAGGTTGCTTGTGGTTGCGGAGACAGATGTTGATGAGGGAGCGGTACTTGCGCGCCAACGTCATCTGGTCTTTTGAAGGGAGCGACCACCCCTGACCCAACGAGGCAGCCCAGAGGATTGCCGAATCGGAAGCGAGGTTGGAAGCTTCATCGAGCGAAAGAATCAAGGTGGCGTTGCCCTCAGCATCGGCCTGAAGGACAATGCCCTTATCACCCTTGCTGCTGTAATAGTCGCCCGGGGCGTAGCTGCTGGAGCAGCCGGTAAGAATCAAGGCACTAACGGCCAAGCATAACATCCATTTCATATTGGTCAAAGTCAGTAATACCCTCACTCTCTTGATTGTCGATGCTGTCGATAAGGAAGCTGTCGTCGTCGGCAAGCCCCAACGTGTCGGGTGCGGGAAGAGGGGTACGTTCAAAGAGTTTGTATTGTTGTGTCGGGAGGCTCATCTGCTTGAAGTAGCTATCGCCCGACGGAGTTTCGGGTTGCGCGTACATCGAGAGGAGATGTTCGTGGGAATCGATGGTGTCGAAGGTGACGCTCTTGTAGCGGTAGAAATATTCGGCCACTTCGTCGGCGCTCATCACCTCATCGGTGACAGAGATCACCTCGCCATGTGAGAGGTAAGGGAGGATCTGTCGCATATCGTTAAGCAGAACCTGGTTGCTGTTGATTTTATTCAGGCTGTTGATATTGAGCAGCAGTCCCGATCCAAAAAGTATCACCGCCATAGCGGCCAGCACGCGTTTGGCTGTTTTGTTGATGCGTTCCAGCCAGTCTTCAATCAGGTTATACAGCAGGCAGGCCATAGCGATGGCGAAGAACGGAAGTGTCGGAACGATATAGAAGTCCTGTTGCTTGAGGCCCAACATGATAGGCAAAATACCCGAGACACCAACTGCCAGGAAGAACCATCCCAGACGGGAGCGTTCGATCTGTTCGGCGGTGAGTTTTTTGGTGTGACGCCAAAAGAAAAGATAGCGGTAGAAGGGACGGCTTTTGAGGCGGATGATACAGATGATAGCGGTGAGCAGCAGCGGAATGAAGCCCTGCAGCAGCAGCACATAGAGAATGTAGAAATGGGAGGTCACCGTCTGCACATGCAGCACACCACCGATAAGCTGGTGGTGCAAGTAGTTGTAGAGATGGTGGTAGATGTCGGGTGACACCAGGATGGCGACAAATATGGTAACCATCCAGATGACCAGAATGACTCCCGTGGAGAAAACGGGGAACAGAATACGTTCGCGACGCACAATAATCCAGTAGAGAAAGGGGAAGAAGATGGGAAACAAGCCGGCAAACCCTTTGACCAGGAAAGCCAATTCCATCATCAGCGCCGCCAACACCACCCAAGCAGTGCGGCTGAGCCGATAGGGGCCTGTCTTCTTGCCCAATGCCAGACGGGTCTGGCTGATGAACGACGCACGACCCGCTTTGAGAAGGAAAACCACAGAGAGCAGAACAAACATGGTCATGGTGCTCTCCAACAGGTTGTTGGTGGCCGACCACGACACGAGGGGGATGGTGATCCAGCACATCAATGGCAGCCATCCCACCCGGCGCGACTGCCCAAGGAGGGTCCAAATCCATATCATCAAAGCGGCGATGATGAAGTAGGTCAGCACCGAATAGATCTTTTCCGCCATGAACGACGAAGAGCCGAAGATGCGGTACCAGACACTCTCAATCCAATAGCCCAGCGGCATATAGTTGGAACGGTCGGGATTGCCCGGAGCGGACAGCGACGGCAACCAGAAATCCTCAAAGCCCTCAGACATACGTTGTGCGACCACCGCATTGTCCATGCCGACATGCGAGAGGCCTTCGGACAGGAAGTTGCCCGAAATGAAGAGGAGGAAAGCTCCGACGACGATGAAATAGAGACTCGTTTGGCGTTGCATGTTATTGAATTGTTTAGGTGTGGCTTATGGTTAACTGACTATGGGCGATGCTGCTTGGGAGCCAGCAAGACAATTCAACCCTTGATTTTGGCCCAGCTGTCCTTGAGGGTGCAGGAGCGGTTGAAGACCAAATGGTCGGCTGTGCTGTCGGGGTCGGTGCAGAAGTAGCCTAAACGTTCGAACTGGAAACGATGGGGAGCCGCCACGCCGTTTTCCTGGCAGGGTGTAGCCACATCGTCCTTGAGCGCAGGTTCCAGTTTGCAATGTTGGAGCACATGCAGCGAATCGGGGTTGAGGTTGTCGAGGAATGTTTTGCCTTCGGGAGCCTCGTCGGGGGACTCGACAGCAAAGAGACGGTCGAAGAGCCGCACCTCGGCATCGAGGGCGTGGGCTGCCGACACCCAATGGATGGTACCTTTCACCTTGCGGCCGTCGGGGGCATCGCCGCCGCGTGTGGCCGGATCGTAGGTGCAATGGATGCAGGTGATGTTGCCCTCGGCATCTTTCTCGACACTCTGGCAGGTGACGAAGTAGGCGTAGCGGAGACGCACCTCGGTACCCGGGGAGAGGCGGAAATATTTCTTGGGCGGATTTTCCATGAAGTCGTCACGCTCGATATAGAGTTCGCGGCCAAAGGGCACCTGACGGGTACCGTCTTCAGGATTTTCGGGGTTGTTGACAGCCGTCAGCATCTCGGTCTGACCTTCCGGATAGTTGTCGATGACCACCTTGACAGGGTCGAGGACCGCCATGCGACGCGGCGCCACCTTGTTCAGATGTTCGCGGAGCGAAAATTCCAGAAGGGAGTAGCTGATGATGTTGTCGCGTTTGGCCACGCCGATGCGTTCGCAGAAGCTGCGGATGGCCTCGGGGGTGTAGCCGCGGCGACGGAAGCCGCAGATGGTAGGCATGCGCGGGTCGTCCCATCCGCTGACATAATGTTCCTTGACCAGCTGGAGCAGCTTGCGCTTCGACATGACGGTGTAGTCGATGTTGAGGCGGGCGAACTCGTACTGATGGCTGGGGAAGATGCCCAGTTGCTGGATGAACCAGTCGTAGAGCGGGCGATGGATGTCGAATTCGAGGGTGCAGATGGAATGGGTGATATTTTCGATGGAGTCGCTCTGTCCGTGGGCGTAGTCGTACATGGGATAGATGCACCATTTGTCGCCCGTGCGGTGGTGATGGGCATGCAGGATGCGATACATGATGGGGTCGCGGAACTGCATGTTGGGATGTGCCATGTCGATTTTGGCGCGGAGCACCTTGCTGCCATCGGGGAACTCGCCAGCCTTCATACGACGGAAGAGGTCGAGGTTCTCCTGCGGCGAGCGGTCGCGATAGGGGCTGTTCTTGCCGGGGACTGTCACAGTGCCACGATTCTGGCGAATTTCGTCAAGCGTCTGGTCGTCGACATAGGCCAAACCGCGCTCAATGAGTTGGCAAGCCCACTCGTAGAGCTGGTCAAAATAGTCGGAAGCATAATGGACACCGGCCCATTCGAACCCCAGCCAGCGGATGTCGTTCTGGATAGAGTCCACATATTCGGTATCCTCCTTCACCGGGTTGGTGTCGTCGAAGCGCAGATTGGTCTTGCCGCCATACTTTTTGGCCAGACCGAAATTGAGGCAGATAGACTTGGCATGACCGATATGGAGATAACCGTTGGGCTCGGGGGGAAAACGCGTAAGAATAGATTTGTAGGTACCGTCGTTGAGACCTTGTTCAATGATTTCCTCAAGGAAATTGAGCTGTTTTTCGTTGTTTTCTTCCATTATATTAATCTATAAAAATGACAGATGCTATGGCAAAGCATCCTGATTTATAAACAATTGACTTTTATCAACATGATTATACGAATTTACAAAAATACATTTTTTTTTCCATTCCACAAAAAATATGTACTTTTGCACCTTGAAAAAAACGTATTTCCCATGAAAAAAAGATTCGTCAAATGTTTTGTAATTGCTGCCACTTGCCTCTCTTTGTCAGCATGCGACCTTCTGCAAGGTCTGGGCGACCAAGTGGCCGGTCTGGCCAATCTGGCCAACTGTGAATACAGTCTGAAGAATGTTACCGGGCTCACCATCGGCGGTGTGAACGTCAAGAAAATCACCAACGGAAACATCACCGCTGCCGATGTGCTGAACCTCACCAACGCGTTGTTGTCCAAGAAAGTACCCATGGCCATGAATGTCAATATCGACGTCAAGAACCCCACAGACAAAAACGCCGCCATGACGGCCATGGACTGGATTCTCGACATCGACGGCAGCCAGTTTGCCCAGGGCAACAGCACCAAGAATTACACCATCACCAAGATGAAGACCACCACCGTTCCGCTGGGTGTCAACACCGACCTCTACAGCATGTTCAGCAAGGATGGTCTGGGCTCGCTGAAAAATTTTGTCAGCAGCTTCAAGAGCGACGGCACCTCGTCGAAGGTAGGCCTGCGCATCAAGCCCTCGCTCAATGTGGGCGGCATGCAGGTGCCAATGCCGAACTACATCAAGGTGGAAAAGAAAACTGGCAACAACGGCTGACACAACGCCACATCTCACACAACGAAGAAGCGGAGCCCCCGATTGGGAACTCCGCTTCTTTGCTTTATCGCCACCGGCAAGGTGACATCGAAGGGCATCAGAAGCCCATGCCGAAGAGCTGCCAGTATTTTTTTTCGAGCTGACGCCAGGCGTAGGTGGCATCGTCGTAGACACGGAAGGTGTAGTCGTTGAGCATATTGGCGATCTGCTGTTTGGGATCGTAGTCTTCCGACTCACGGCCTTTCTGGGCCTTGACATTCTGTTCCAGTTCACCCATGCCTTTGAAGGCCTTCTGCTCCAGTTCCAGGACATTTTTCATCATCTCGTCCTTGGTACGCTGCCAAGCGACGGTGGCGAGCTTGTTGGCCTTGCGGAATTGCCAGAGGACCGCATTTTCATTGTATTGCTTCTGTCCGCAGATGTCGTAGGCTTTCGGCAGACGAGTGCTGCCGCTGAAGATAGGCACACGGGGGCTCTGTCCGGGGTTGTCGACCGATACCCAGCAGACGCCACCCACCTCGTCGGGAAGCCAGTCACGCAACTGGGCCACAAAAGAATAGGAGCACCAAGCCACGCTGACGGTGCGACGAAATTCGACAGTGCCCGGTTTCAGGTAGTTCAGCGTGTTCTGCATATTGCCACCCATCCAAGGGTTGGCAAGCGGGCTGATGACGGTGTCGTACTTCACCGTTCCGTCTTTCTGCTTGGTGGAACGGACCATCTGCACGTTGCGGCACATGTCGAGGTCGGTACCCTCGTAGGTGGAGCGAAGCAGCTGCATCACATCCTCCACGTCCACATTCTGGTCGGGAGCCACCGAGAAAGGCAACTCGCTCATATCCATCGACAGTCCCAACGAAGGAGCCAATGAATTGAGGATAAAGAACTCGCGTTCGCGGAAGTTCTTACCATTGGCATACGAGGCATTGAAAGCTTTCCAGAAGACAAACTCCTCCTTGCCGTCCCAGAGGTTGTACTTGCGTGCCACCCGCTCGATGTTGTCGGAGCACATGAAATAGTTGGGATTGTTGCGCTGCAGCCGTCCGATGCGGGGAATATTGGCGCTAACAGCCACGTGGTGGTCGGGCACACGCTGTGCAGCCCACACGCCGCCAATCTTGTCGGGACCTTCGCCCAAAATCTCCATCTGCCACACCTCATTTTTGTCTGCAATGGTGATGCATTCGCCGCCGTCGCCATAGCCGTACTTTTTGATCAGTTCGCCGATGAGACGGATGGCATCGCGGGCATTGTCGCAACGCATCAGCACCACACGTTCCAGCTCCTCGATGGTGAACATACCCTTTTCGTTGACCAGCGTGTCGGGGCCGCCAAAGGTAGTTTCGCCAATGGCCAGCTGTTTCTCATTCAGGCACGGGTAAGCCGTATTGAGATAAGCGTAAGTGTGAGCCACTTGAGGGATGGTACCCATGACGCGCACACCCGTGGTGTCGTCACGATGGGCGGTATGCATGGTGCCTCTGAGGACCGTGTGGACAGCCCCCTGACGATAGTTGCGGGCCGGCTCCATGTTCATCCACGTACGGTAACGGCCGTCGCAGGTGTGCGAAGTGATGACAGAACCGTCGGTCGAAGCGCGCTTGCCCACCATGATGGAGGTGCACGACTGTCCGTCGACCAGCTGGGAATTGAACGCATCCGACTGCGCATTTGCCACAAGGGCGACAGCCATGATGCTCAGAAAGATATATAACTTTTTCATAAAGAATTGGAATAAATTATTAACACTAAAGTAATTCTTTCGGTAAAACTGTTTTTCGGTTTCCGGGGGACTATCAGCGGGCATTTTCGGCGATAAGCCGGAAGCAGGTAGCCCCCGTTTCGATGATGTCATCGGGGAAATCATAGTCGGGGTGGTGCAATTCCACGTGGTCCTCGCCGCTACCGATGCCGAAAAAGACCCCTTTGATATTCTTCAAATATTCGCCGAAATCCTCCGACCAAGGGAAAGGTTCAATACGTTCGATGACATTGAACGAGGTTTTGAGGCACTCCTCCAGGTCCTTCCTCAAGCCGTCCACCCCACAGGTCAGCGGGAATGTCTCGCGCAACTCACGTCCGGTTTTGAGGCCATAGCGTCCGGCGATATCTGCAACCACCTTGTCGCACATGTCCAAAAAAGGATCCAGTTCGCTCGCAGACCGGATGGTAAACATCAGTCTTCCCTCGCCAGCTGATGTCCCGAATGCCTCCCCTCCTATCTCGCATCCCACCAAGGTAATCATCTGTTGCGGGGTGCTCATTTGGGAGAACTTCTGAATGATTTCAGCGGCAGCCAGTCCGGGGTTGATGCCCTTTTCGGGAGTGGAGGCATGGGTGGGTCTGCCGATGAGACGATAGACAACACCCGTTGACGCCATAGCAAACGTTCCCGGACAGACGACAACAGACCCTTTGGGATATCCCGGCAGATTGTGAAGGCCGTAGACGGCATGGACATTCAACTGTTGGAGAATGCCCGACTCGAAGATTTTGCGGGCACCGTGTCCCGTTTCCTCCTCGGGTTGGAAAATGAGGACCACATTATTCGGCATATCGTGTGTCGCCACATATTCTGCAAAGCGCAGCAAAATGGTTGTATGTCCGTCATGACCACAGCGGTGTCCGATAGGGAGTGCATCAGTATCGCAACGGAATGCGACGGTCAATCCCGAATGACTGTGTTTTTGCCAATAGGCAACCACGCCGAAGCCACCCACATGAGTGAACAGCCGGGTAGGTTTCAGACGCTGCATTTCGCTGACGATCAAATCATGGGCATATTGTTCACATCCAGACACATCAGGATGGGCATGCAGTTCGCGACGGATTGCGATGTAATGGTCCAAATCGCGAGCGTTCTCCTGGGCGATTTTCATCACGCAGTCCTTATAATGCCGGCCTCTTTCTTCAAAATTTTTGTACCTGTCGTAGCTGGAGGCGGCTGGTGAAAGCAGGCAGATATGCCCCGACTCGGTGTTCTCGGCCGCAAAACGTACGGCGGCATCCATATCATAGTGTTCGTCAAGCTGACACAACAATTGCCGCGGTATTTGCAAGGCGCCTTCCAACTCCAGTTGACGTTTGATTTCCTGTCCGGCGCTGCCAAAGAGAACGATGTTTTTCACCTCTTGACCCAAGGGATTGCGACTGAGGAAAACGGCCAACGGCTGATAGTCGATACCCCGGTTGAAGCCGCCCAAGATAAGTGTTTGCACCTCCTTGAGCGCTTCGACGGCCTCAATGGTCGCCTGCGGGATGGTGGAGATGGAATCGTTGAAATAAGTCACGTTGCCCGTCACGGCCACATGTTCCAGTCGGTGTTCCAACCCCTTGAAATTGGCTATGGCATCGACAAAAGCATTCGTATCGCAATAGCCACTGGTGGCCTTTTTCGCTGCAATGATATTGCGTATGTTGTGGTCACCGACCAAGGGGATGCGGACAGCTTCCAGTTCGCTGAGGGCGTCGCTCATGCTCCCATCATAATGGTAGGGTTGCAGCTTGCCCTTAAATTCACCCTGATGGCGCGCCACCGCCGCCACCAAGTCTTCGTTGTCACGACAGTAAAAGCACACATCGCCTTCGCGCTGACGCAGCGCCATATTCATCTTGGCCTCCTGATAGTCGCGATAGGAATGATAGTGGTCGAGATGTTCCTCAAAAAGATTGAGGATGACACCCGTATGGGGTGCACGGCGTATGTGCTCCAACTGATGGCACGACAACTCAGCAACCACCAGGCTGCCGTTGTCCAACTGCGGTATGATATCGAACAGCGGGACACCGATATTTCCAGCCAGATAAGGACGATAGTCCTTCGACCGTTTCAATATTTCATATATTAAAGTAGATGTGGTGCTTTTCCCTTTGGTGCCGGTGACACCAATGGTGATGTCGCCATATACCTGCAAAAAGATATCGGCCTGCGAAGAAATGATCTCCGGACGGCAATGGCCTTCCAAAACGAACGACGGAATGCCAGGCGACTTGATAATCAAATCGTACTGTTTGCTGTCGAGTGCAGCAAGCAGTTCGTCATTGTTGTGCGCTACATCGAAATCGCGGCATGGGAAAAGGCGCTGCAGCAACAAGTGGCTGCTTTTGCCCTCCCGTCCATAGCCTGCAATCAGAATTTCCTTATCCTTCAACAGGTTGAACAATTCGCGGTAGCGGAACAACTGCTCGGTGGTGCTGCCGTCGCGGAGCACAGCTGTCAGGCGGCGCAAATCGTCGGCGGGAAGGTTGTGACCGTCGAATAACGAATCGAGCGGTGTAAGTGCGGGTTGCGGCACATAGTCGGCAAGCAATGCCGGGCGACGGTCACCATACCATTTGGCCAACGTCATCGACAAGGCGCTATTCACCTCGCTGACGGTGCCCACACATTCAAACGGCTTGGTTTCGGCATGGCCTGTCAGTTGGTTGAATTCCAACTCCAAACTGCTGTCGTCGAGCATATTCTTTCCGAAAATGGCTTGTAGACGTTCGGGGGCGATGAAAGGCGACAGGATGATGTAGGCGAACAAACACTTGGCGCAATGGCCGCACCACACATCCGTCTTGCTGCCCACATTGCAGCTCTTGAATACAGGGAAATACTTGTCGAAACGGGCAAATAGCATCGCAATTTGCAACTCGCTGAGCGGACGCAGGAAACTGTAGTAGTTGAATTCAGGCGACAAAAATTCCGCCACATAGCTGCGGAAATCATTCTCGAATTCGAGGCTTTTGGAATACTGGTGGTTCACGTTGCTGCCCACCACCGTACTCTCGTTGGCGCTGTTTTCATTGGACAGGGCGATATTGGGGCGTTTGCCAGTCAACGCCGAAGCCAACAGGGTATAGAACGCCAGCATGGCGCTGAAAGGTGTGTGACCGTTGAGAGCCCCCTGCTTGTTGAGGTCGAGCAGCAACGGATGGATGGTTCGTTTGATGACCAGCACCTCGTCCATGGTATAGCCCGCCTGTGCGACACACTCGGTGGTGGCACCGCGAGGATTCATGATAAGTGGCAGCGGGCGTTCGTCGGCGCTCAGCAGTTCGAGAGTGACCACCGAGTCCTTGCCCCCACCGATGGGAACAATATGGCTGCCCACCGCACCGGCCGACGAACTGGCAGAAGCAAACAGCGGTTCGGCAATAGGCGCCGTGAAATGCTCGCCCTCGCAGCGGAACTGGAGAAAGTCGTCGATTGTCGCACTAATATTATTGGTGTAGAAAAACTCACCAAGACCGTTAAAAAAAAGCTTGCGCCAGAACGCCAGCTGACGGTCGGTCAGTCGGAAAGGCTTCACCACAACCGTCGGCGGGCAGTAGGCCTTCCAATAGCTGATCAGCTCAATCATGCCGATATGAAACACCAAAGTGTCGAGTGTCGGCTTGGAGAGCCCATGGAAATTCAGGAAGCTACGATTGGGGATGAATGCCGTAGGTTCGAAGGCCAGGTGGTCGTTCAGACGGAAACAAAAAGAGATGTGCAGTCCGTCAGACTGCACATCGTAATGGTAATTTTCGTAGATGAACTCAGGGAACATCATACGATATGTGTTATAATTTCTCTGCTTTGACACTTTCTGAAGGGTGTTTGACAGGAATAAGCAGAAAGACTTTTTAGTTCAGTCGGAACGAAGTCTTTCCAATTTCGTAGCCGTTGGCATAGAGGGTCACCCAATAGAGACCCGGAGCCATTTCAACCGATTCGCCCTTGCGCCAAAGCATGGAGATGGCGCGGCCATAGCCGGTGAATTCGATATCCTGTTTGGTGGTGTACTGCATGGGGGTGCCGTTGTAGTCGAACGAATAGTTCTCGGCAGCACCATTGCAAAGCACGCGGTTGTTGGCAGTGGTGATACGGGCATAGATGGTGATGGAACCCGGATCGATGACATTGTTATCGAGCAGACGGCAATCGATGCGGACCACCTGAACCTGAGAAGCCTTCTCGGTCGGTTTCACCACATTGCCGGTTTTGACGCTCTTGCCGGGCGTCACTTTGAGGTCGGAGGTGACCAGCACCGAGGCCAGTTTCACCTTCTGCTGCAGACGCTCGTTTTCAGCAAACAAGTCGGCGCTGGAAGCCACCTTGTTCTTCAGGTCGGCATTTTCGCTCTTCAGCTGTTCGTTCTCAGCGCGCAGATGTTCGATTTCGGCCAGATAGCTGTCGCAGAGAGCCTGCAGTTCAGCCAATTTCTGGTTCACGTTACCCTTGGTGGGCTGCTGCTGTTGCTGGTTTTTGGATGCCTCTGAACGGGCGGCAGCGAGGTCGGCATCACGCTGTTTCAATTCCTTCTCCAGACGAGCGATTTCAGCACGCTGTTTTTCAACCTGCTCCGAGAGTTGGGCCACAGTAGCGGCGTTGGCATCGGAATTGGTGCTCTTTGATTTCAGAGCAATATTCTCATCGTTCAAATCGTCGACACGTTGCTGCATATCGGCAACACGTTTCTGCAGTGCGTCGATATTGGCTTGGAGGGCGTTTTTGTCGTTCTCGCATTTTTGGGAGAGGGCCTCGTGCGATTTGACCAGTTCGTCACGCTGGGCACGCAGGGCGGCCTCTTTGGTGGTCAGCGAAGCCAATTCGGAACGCAGCTGTTGTTCGGTGGCGTTGCCGGCGGCGTTACCGCTTTGCAGGCTCTTGACCGTTGCCGTCTGGGCGGCAAGATCCGACTGGCATTTTTCCAGATCGGCACGGGCGCTCTGCAAATTGGCGGTGATCTCCTTCACATCGTTCTGATACTTGGTGTTCTGCTTGCGGCATTCGTTAAGCTGGGCCGTCATGCTGGTCAGCTCTTTGCGAGCCGATTTCAGCTCTTCGCTATCCTTGCTCGATGCCGAATTGCTATTTTGAAGCGTGGCCACATCGTTCTTCAAAGCCTTGATTTGCTTGTTGAGGTCGGCAATCTGGTTTTTGTAGCCACCAATCTGGCCGTTGAGTTCCTTCACCTTGGTCTCATAGTTTTGTTTGACAGCGTCACAATTGCTCGTAGTGCTGTTGTTCTGTGACTTTTTCAAGCGTGTGGTCTCGTCGCGCAGTTTCTTGATCTGCTTTTCCTGATCGCTGATTTGCTTATTCAGCTGAGCGATCTGGTTTTTGTATTGGGCGCTGTTGTCTTTGCCATTGTCCTTGGACGTTGACTGCAGCTTCTTGATTTGCTGTGACTGTTGGTCAATCTGCTTTTGGAGGGCTTTGATTTTGTTCTCCTTGTCGCGAATGTCGCGCTGCTGCTGATCGATAGTCTTCTGGTCAGTCTTATTTGCCACCGTATTCTTGGCAGGCGCCTTACCATTCAACTGATCGATAAGGCTCTGAATCTCGGCAGCTTGAGCCGTAATAGCACTGTCGCGCGAAGCCATCTGTTGGTCATACTCCGCATTCTGGGCCTTTACATTGTGGTAAAGCCGCATGGTGGAGTCCAGTTGTTTCTGCAAATCTGCAATATCTTTGTTGCTCATAGTGGACGGGCTGTCGCTGCATGACTGGAACAATCCAGCTGTCAGAAGGGCAGCACAAGCAACTAATAATGAACGTTTTGTTGTAAAAAAAGCCATATACCTACTTATTTTGTTTTGTCGTTTATAAATAATGTTTTATTTTTGCAAAATGAATTGCAAAATTACAACTTATTTTTTTATTGGAATCAGAATTTTTCAACTTTGCGAATTGAATCAAACATAATACACAGATTTATAAAAAAATGCAGCCGCATTCTGCTGTTGATAACATTTTTTTTCGGCAGCGGAACACTCCATGCGCAAACGACTGACGAAACGGCCAATTCTTCGCGCACGGACCAATCGTCGTCCTACCTGCCTTGCGGGAACGCCTTCCCTACCCCATCCGACTTCCGACGATGGTCGCTCCTAATGGGAGGCGGTGCCGGCTATGGGGTCTTCCGCGACATGGGCACCGCCCCTATCCGATTCGGAGGGCCTGCACTGTACAACGAGGTGGGTGTTCGACACGAACGCATTCGATGGCTGTTCCGATTTGACATCACCACGGCAGTCGGCTTCTACGAAAATGCGCCCGCACCCCAATGGAACTTTACCACTTTCGACATCAGCAACACCATTCGAATCAGCGCTTTACGACGTATATTTGCCCACCTTTTCACGCGCGAATGGATCGGATTGGGGCTTAACAACTTCCTTGACGTGACCGTCAACACCAACTACGAAAATGCTGCCGCAGGCATCAGTGAATTCATAGGACCCGAATTGTTTTTTAGAGCAACGCAGCAAATAGGCATCAGCAATTGGTACATCCATCTTGAACTGGGTGTGATGCCAGTGGCTGCCGTGCTTCGCCCGGGCTATGCCTATATCGACAACTATACCGCCTCGCAGCCGGTACTCGGCGCCTTATTCGACGACTACCAGTGGCACGCCAAACCCCTTGCCGCCCTATCGTCCGAAATCGGCATCAGCTATACCTTGATGAACGACAACAAATTGGAATTGAACTACAAATGGGATTACCACAGCAGCGGACACAGCGGCTATTGGCGATTCGACCATGCCATGCATACGTTACAATTCAACTTCCATTTCAATCTGAAACACAAGAATCACTATGAGAAGCATCAAGATTAGCCTATTGGCCGTCCTATTATCACTATATGCAGGCAGTTGCGAGAAGTTGCTGATGCCCTCTGATGCTGAAGCTTCGGCCACAGCCACCTTCGACTACCTCTGGCAGCAGGTCGACGAGCGCTATTCCCTGTTCGACGTGAAAGCGGTGGACTGGCAGCAGATGTACGACAGCCTGCGTCCGCAGGTGTACGATGGCATGTCGGGCGACAGCCTCTTCGCTGTCATGCGCAAGCTGCTCAACAGCCTCGACGACGGACATGTCAACCTGTGGGGCAACAACGACGTGGCCAGCAGCGAAGCCATTTTCCTCAGTCGATACACCATCAAGAATTTCGACGCTAACACCATAGCCGTCACCTATCTGCGTCCCGACCACCACACCACAGGAGGCATGGTCTACAACAGCATCGACAGCGGACGGGTGCTCTACATACGCTATGCCTCATTCTCCAACAGCGCGCAGACCAGCCAGTTGGAGACCATCTTGAGACGCTATCCCGATGTGAAAGGAGTCGTGTTCGACATCCGTCAGAACGGCGGTGGCGAGATCCAGAACGAATGGAACCTGATGGCACTGCTTCCCAGCCAAGGGCAGCTGCTGTACCACACGCAGATGAAAGCTGGTGCCGCTCACGATGAATTTACGGTCCCCACTCCCGTCCACGCACCGTCCAACGGCAACCACACCCCTTTCACCAAACCCTTTGTGCTGCTTACCGACCGCGGATGCTACAGCGCCGCATCGAGTTTCGCACTCTGCCTTAAAAGTTATTCCAACGTCACCGTCATGGGCGACACCACCGCCGGAGGCCTGGCCATTCCAGCCGGCGGCGCACTACCCAACGGCTGGTATTACCGTTTCGGCGTCAGCAGAACCATCGCCCCCGACGGAGTGAACTACGAGAACGGAGTGCCTCCCGACCAGGTGGTCATGCTGGACCCCAATGCCACCGCGCTGCATCGGGACAACATCATCGACAGCGCATGCCATTATATCAACCAAACTGAAACAGACAAATAAAACAACCGATACATGATAACCGACTTTCTGATTCGGGCAAGCTACCCCAACTATTTCATGGTGAAGAAATACGCCGACCAAGGCCGCGAAATCTTCAACCGCAACATCGAAGACAAAGACAACGTTCTGAAAGGCAACAAACCCGGAACGGTGATATACAAACTGGAAGGCGACGACAAGCCGCACGAATTCCCTCCGCGCTGGTACGACATGTACTACCTGATGCGTCAGCGCGGCGAACGACAGCGCCATTATCTGGAAATGCTGCTACAGGAGCGTTTCGGCGATGCCATGTGCGATGAACGTATGGCCGCAGGACACCAGCCTCAGAAAATAGCCGAACTGGAAACGACGCGCGAAGACTTCCGTACCGAATGCCAACACTATGTGGCCGAACACCCTCTGCAAAACAGCGAAGAGCTGATCACCACCCTGGTGGAAGGCGATTTCACTGACGAACAGATCAGTTACAAGGGTCGCATGCTGCTGGATCTGACACGCAACTGCTACCCCGTTCCAGACTTCTGCATCCTCACTGCGAAGGCTTTCCAACAGCCCGAGAGACTGGAGACCCTGCTTGAGACCGCCATCAAGAATCTGGAGACCATGACGCTGTACCATCTGGGAAGCGAGAAAAGCCCCTTGGTGTTTGCCATTCGCTGCGCCATGCCGCAATACATACCCGGACTGATGCCCACGCTGCTCAACATCGGAGTGACACGCAACGCATACGCCGGACTGCGCAAACACCATGTGGAAGGAATGGCCAACAGAGTGTACCTCAGCACACTGCACACCATCTGCGAAATGCTCTCCATCGAGAAGCACTACGACAGGAACGACATCGAGCTGACGGCCGACGAACAAGTGAACCGCATCAAGGCCATGGAACATGCCATCGTCGAAGCACGCGCAGACGGCGAGCGGCTGCTGACCGACGCCCACTACCAAGCCCTCAAACTGGTGGAATATGTGCGCGAATTCTACATCGACAACCAGGATCTCATCCTCACCTTCATGCAAGGCAAGCAAGCCTACCCGTCGCTCATCCTGCAACGCATGGTATGGACCATCGGAAACGAGCAGTCGTACCCCGGCGTTCTCTACAGCCATCACAGCCGCACCGGTAAAGGCCGTCAGATAGAGAGTTACCGCAACATCTTCGGCGAAGAGATCATGACGGGCGACGTCACCTCAATCGACATCTCCTATAACGACCGTCGCGAAATCAAGGAAGAGTACCCGGCCGTATTCCATTTCGACCCGCTACTGGAATCGCTTGAGCAACGGCACAAATCGCCTGTCACCATCGAATTTGCCGTCGAGACACGTCCCCGCAAGGTAAGCCTCTTTGCCGTATTGCAGCTCAACAAATCGGAGATGACCGGCCGTGCCGCGCTCATCTCGTCGATCGACATGCTGGAACGTGGCGTGATAGAGGAGCACGATGTCACCGAACTCATCAAACCCTACCATCTGCGACAGATTGTGAGCAATTCCATCGACGACCGATCGATGGCTCAACTCGATTTCTTTGGCAAAGGCCTCAGCGTGCTGCCACGCACCGCCATCACCGCCACCCTCTGTTTTTCGGCACAACAGGCGCAGGAGCTGAAGAAGAACGGCACCTCCGTTTGCCTGTGCCAGGAACGCTTTGTGCCCGAAGACACCATCACGCTCGGCGAACTCGACGCCATTCTCAGCATGACACCCGCCGCCATCCATGTCGTTACCGCCTGCCGCGGCTACGGCATCCCCGCCCTGATGGACCTGCAGAACTACGGCATCCGGAAAGAAGGCAACAGCCTGGTCAACAATCAAGGACTGGTTATCAACGAACTGGACAAAATCACCATCAGCAGCAAACACCAGACCATCTACAAAGGCGTCGCCGACTTCAAACCGGCACGCTTCACCAAATACATCAATGGCGAAGATGTGAAACTGGAACCCAACGAGGTGGAATTCTTCGAAGACATGAAGAACGCCTATCGCCACTACCAGGCGATAGTCACCTCCGACAAGGCATCGTTCATCACCGACGTCAACAAGCTGGCCCGACTGATACGCTGCGAACTGCAAGATAAACCCATGACAGCCAAAGAGGTGGTTAACAACTGGTACGAAGACAATGCCGAACTCTATGTCAAGCAAGTGCTGGAAAGCAAGATGGGCGACCACTTGGACCAGTCGCGTGTCTTCAACCTGCTCAGCAACGACCGCAAAGTGGACTTCTTCCGCAGAGCTGCCGACGCCTGCATCTCACGCGGGCTCAGCGGACTCAAGGCCGGAGCCTTCATGCTGGGACGTTTTGTGGCACGCCCACTGCCCACACGCATCTGGAACATGCTCAACAACCGCAATGTCGCCTTCCTCCTCAACGAGTATGTGCTCTACGAGAAGTACCTGCATGTGCTGGAAGAAGTCGGCGAAATCAAGTTGGCCCGCGCCCATTCCAAAATCGAGACAGAAGGTATCGACAACATGGTTATCAACAACTTCGACCTCTACAATTTTGTCACCCTGCTCGATTCCACCCACGACTGGGAACAAGTGGCCCAAGAGCTGGAGCACATAGAGCATCAGGACAACACCCATCTGCTCGTCGAGAAATTGAGCCGGCCCCTAGGCGAAATATTCGATCTCAGCAAATCGTGGGTGCAATTCGAAATCGAAGAGAAGCGCAAAATCCATTAGTCTGCCCCCCTATTCCTATTGAAATTCAAAAAATTGGCATAAAAAACAGCAATCCACTGCACACAGAAAAACAATTTTTTATATAGGAAAACCATAAAAATCAGCTTTTTTTTGTATTTTTGCAGTTTGTAAACTCTGTAAAGAATATGAAAAAAATAGTATTTTTTCTCTTTGCCTTCAGCGCATTGCTAACTGTTGCACAAAACAATAGCAGTCTGGAAACCCGCGCGCTTATCCAACATCTGAAGACAGCCAAAAAAGGCGGTCAAATGTCAAAAATATTCCTTGACAAGTATCCCATCCAACAGAGCCGTCAAGGAGCCACCATCGGCGTGATGGCCAAAGTTGACAACAGCTTTAACGCCTCCTCAGTCGAAAGATACGGCATCAAGATCAGTTCGCGAGTGAGCGACATTGTGTGCATGCATGTGCCACTGAATCAGCTGGAACAGCTGGAGCACATTGCCGGCATCACCTATTACAGTGTGGCCCACCATGTGGCACCCATGATGGACAAGACCCGTCTGGACACTCGCACCGACAGCGTGCAGGCCGGACTCGGTGTGCCCTTGCCCTTCAACGGCGAAGGGGTTCTTATCGGCATCACCGACTGGGGGTTCGACTATACGCACCCCAACATCAACCACAAGAACAATCCCCGCATTGTGGCCGCTTGGGACCAATTCAAGTTGTCGGGTCCCGCCCCCGCCGGTTTTGACTACGGCACCGTATATGTAGGCGACTCCGCCGTCCGTGCCGCTCAGGGCGACACCTCCAACCTCTACGGCTACGGCACCCATGGCACCCATGTGGCTGGAATATGTGGCGGCAACGGCAAGAACGGGAAATATATAGGTCAAGCCCCGGGAGCCAAGTTCCTGCTGGGTACGTGGTATCTGGACGAAGTGCACTGGCTGGACCAGGTGGCATGGATGAAAAGTGTGGCCCAAGCCGAAAACAAACGACTGGTCATCAACAGCAGCTGGGGCATGTACACCTTCAGCACCCTGGACGGCACCTCGCTGCTCAGCCAGAGTCTAAACGCCTATGCCGATTCGGGCATAGTCTTCGTCACAAGCGCAGGCAACAACGGTGACGCCCGCTTCCACCTGCAGCGCACCTTCAACGGCAGCGACACCATGCGTTCGATTGCCACCTATATGAGCTCCGGCATCGGACAAGGACTGTTTTTCTGGGGCGACAACGAAGGTCCCAACCAATTCAAAGTCGGCTTTGCCCTGGTAAGAAGCAACAATATCTCCCAAATCACCTATGCCCCCCTCTATGCGACCGAGGACAACATCACCCTGCTGGACACATTCATCGTGGTGGACAACGACACCATCCACTACGACGTGATGACCGAAGCCGCCAACCCCCTCGACGGACGCTCGCACGCTGTGCTCAATGTGGAACGCAACAACCGCTATAAGGTGATGATGGTGTGCACCGCAGACAGTGGTGTGCATGTCCATGCCTGGAATGTGGGCAACGTACGTAACAACGCAGGCAATACCGGCAACGACTTTGCCAGTCAGAATGTTTACGGCTGCGAGAACGGTGACTACGAATACGGCATTGGGGAACCCGCTTGCGCCGAGAAGACCCTCTCGATTGCAGCCCACAGCGCCGACCACTACTACCGCGACACCATCTACCAGACAGGCAACATTGCCGGCTTCTCCAGCTACGGCCCCACCCTTGACGGACGCCAGAAACCCGAAGTATCGGCTCCCGGCGTATTGGTCGTCTCTTCCATCTCCTCGTGGACCGACAACATTAGCAGCTATGAAGTGGTCACATCGACATTCAGCAGCGGACGCAACTACATTTGGAGCACAATGAGCGGCACCTCGATGTCCTCGCCCGCCGTGACCGGCATTGTAGCCCTTATGCTTCAGGCCAATCCCAACCTCACTTTCGAACAAATCCGTGAGATACTGACCTCCACTGCACGCAACGACGACCGTACCGGAATGCTGCACGCCAACGACAGCGTCAGTCCCCGTTGGGGCTACGGTAAAGTCGACGCCCTGCGCGCCGTCAATGCCGCCTACGACCGTCTCGGCATCGAAGAAGCCATCACCCATCAGCCCCAGCTGGTGGTGTTTCCCAACCCCACCGCCAACCGCATCACGGTTCGTACCGGCAGCAACCGTCCCGAGACGATGGAAATCTTCTCCATCGACGGACGTCGCATGAGCCAGTCTACCATCACCGCCGAAGCCACGGTCGACATGAGCATGTGGGACGCAGGCGTGTATTTTATCCGCATCCATGACCGTACCGGTGTCAGGACTGCAAAAGTGGTTAAAAACTGAGGATGCTGAGATTATTCAAATACAACTCTCTAGGTCAGATACTGATCATACTGCTGACGGCTGCCGCGCTGTGGAGCAAGGCCTTTGTTGACCCCATAGCACCCCAAGCCAGCCAGTGCTTTGCACCGCTCTACGACTTGGTTTATGGCTGGTTGTCAGGCTCGCCACGGCTGGATACCGCCCTAGCCTTGCTGCTGGTTCTGGTCGAAGGCGTGTGGCTCAATGTGCTGCTGTACAACCACAAGGTGGTGGCGTCGAACAGTTTCCTGCCCACCTACCTCTACCTGCTAGCCATGAGCTGGAATCCCAGCACAATGACCCTCACCCCTATCCTGTTTGTCAACTTGGCGGTGCTGCTGGCCTGCAACCAGTTGCTCACACACGGTTCCACCACATTGGAAGTGGAGAACAACTTCAACGCTTCTTTCTGCATTGGATTGGCGGCGCTGTTCTATCTGCCCGCCCTGAGCCACATCGTCCCCCTGCTGCTGGTATTCGTCTACTACAAGCTGTACCGTTGGCGCCATATCGCTATCAGCTTCTTCGGACTCATCGCACCGCTCATCATTCTTTTCACCTACGCCTTTCTCGACGACAAACTCTCCTACTGGCTCATACTGATCGGCTTTGACCTAGTCAACGTCCACATCCGTTGGGACTTCACCTCTGTACCCAACACAATACTTGGACTGGCCCTTATACTTCTTTTGCTGGTCAGCCTGATGTCGCAGATCGGCTCGCGCGACAAAGTCACCGCCCAGCGAATCAACACAGGCGTCATGGCCTTGCCATTGGTCGCCGTCGTCATCATGTCGCTCTACGGCAAACTCATTCCCATCGACACGCAAATGATGGCCATCCCCTTCGGAACCCTTGCCACCGCCTTCATCCTCATCGATCGCAAACGCAAATGGATCAACGAAACCATCATTTGGCTACTGATACTATGCACCGCACTGAGCGTTTGGATTGCCAACTGATTCCAACAACCAAAATAGAAATAGTAAAACGACCGTCATCAATATGTTAGAAGCCTCATATACGCCCGATCTCATAGAAGCAGGATGCGACGAAGCAGGACGCGGATGTCTTGCCGGGCCCGTCTATGCGGCCTCGGTCATATTGCCTCGCGGATACAGCAACGAACTGCTCAACGACTCCAAACAGCTGACCGAAAAACAGCGCTACACGCTCCGCGAACAGATAGAACACGACGCCACAGCATGGTCTGTAGCGGCAGTCGACAACAACGAGATAGACCAGACCAACATACTGCGGGCCTCATTCCATGCCATGAACCTGGCCGTCAAACAGCTGAAGACCGCGCCCCAGATGTTGCTCATCGACGGCAACCGTTTCTACAACGAAACCGACCTGCCTTTCGAGTGCATCGTGAAAGGCGACGGCAAATACATGTCCATTGCAGCCGCATCCATTCTGGCCAAAACCTACAGAGACGACTACATGAAGGAGCAGCACCTACACTACCCACAATACGGATGGGATCAGAACAAAGGCTATCCAACACCCAAACACTACGCCGCCATCGAGCAGTACGGGACCACCCCCCTGCATCGCAAAAGCTACAAGCTGAACCGCCAGACCGAACTTCAATTTTAGATAATCGCAATAAAAAAGAGTATATATGTTTGAGTTTTTCTTTAAAAAGTACCAACAAAGGCAATTACGGAATCTCATGGAGCGTCAGCGCGACAAACGCATTGACAACTGGGAGCAAATCAAAACCATCGGAATCATCTTCACCGTGGGCGATGCCGAACGATGGAGCCTCATCCACCGTTTCATTTCCGCCCAGGAAAGCCAAGGGAAGACCATCTCATTGATCGGATTCCACCCCGACAAATACGAAATCAACTACATCTTCTCGCACACCCGGACCACTATCTGCCACGAGAAGGAAGATTTCAATTATATGGGGCTGCCCAAGGAAGGCGTTGTCGACACCTTCACCCAACAGCACTACGACCTCATCATCGACACCACCGAGCAGCCCAACTTCTTCGGGAAATACATCACCGCCCTCACCGACGCCAATCTCAAGGTGGGCTACAGCAACAGCCAGGCGGAACACGACGAGGGCAACATGGAAATGTACGACCTCGCCATACAAGGCAATGACGTGATGGATTTCAAGGACTATATAGAACAGATTGTCAAATACCTGACCATGATCCACAAAGCGAACAGCGACAGCTGAAAAGTCGCCAACGCACCAGAACCTTAGCACACAAGAAAAAACTCAAACAGTCATTTACAACATCCAAACGAATACATAACGCATTAAAAATATGGCAAAAAACATTTTTTCAGGAACCGGCGTTGCATTGATAACGCCATTCAGAAAGCAGGAAACCATAGACTTCAGCAAACTGGAGGAACTGATAGACCATGTCATCAATTCGGGCGTGGACTATATAGTGGCGCTGGGCACCACCAGCGAAGCCGCCACCATGAGCGACAGCGAACGTGCGGCGCTCTGCCAATTCATCATCGAGACCGTCAACGGCCGCAAACCCATCGTTTTGGGTATGGGCGGAAACAATACACGTGCTGTCACCGACGCCATCAGCCAGACCAACTTTGACGGTATCAGCGGCATCCTTTCAGTGTGTCCCTATTACAACAAGCCGCAACAGCGGGGACTTATTCAGCACTTCAAAAATATTGCCGACGTGTCGCCCGTGCCGGTGATACTCTACAATGTGCCCGGACGCACCTCGTGCAACATGAGTGCCGAGACCACCCTCCAACTGGCCGAGGAATGCCCCAACATCGTCGGCATCAAGGAGGCTTCGGGCAACATGTCGCAGGTGATGGAGATACTGCGTTGCAAACCCGCCAATTTCAGTGTCATTTCGGGCGACGACGCCCTGACGCTGCCCATGATGTCGTTAGGTGTCTGTGGCGTCATCTCGGTGATGGCCAACGCCTTGCCGAAAGAGATGAGCGACATGGTACACTATGCACTGAAGGGCGACTTCAAAAAAGCGCTGCCGCTCCACAACCGCATGCTGCCGCTGATGAACGCCATCTTCGAAGAGGGCAATCCCGGCGGCATCAAAGCGCTTCTCGAGATAGAAGGTCGCATCAACAACCAGCTGCGCCTTCCGCTGAGCAAGGTGTCGAAAACGCTATACAACAAGATGTCGACACTCTACAACGAGGCCTTCCCCTCCAAATAAGCCATCAGTACGCATCCCTCCACGCTACGACAACAATGGAACTGATTGAACGTCTACGCAACCTGTTTGCCAACGACCTCTACGCCACCCGTCAGACCGGCATCGTCATCGAGCAGGTGACCGACGAAGAGGTCGTGTGCTGCATCGCGCTGCAGCAACACCACCGCAATGCCAAAGGCGCTGTGATGGGCGGCGTGCTCTTCACGTTGGCCGACTATGCATTTGCCGTGGCCGTCCATGTCGACACGGTGAAGGGAACGGACCCGCACCATGACGTACAGCTGCACTGGGTCACCTCGTCATCGACCATCCATTACCTTGCCGCAGCCAAAGGCGACCGACTGACAGCCACCACCCACTGCATCAAAAAAGGACGACAACAGGCAGTCTTTCAAATCTCCATAACCGACTCTTTGGGCACTCCTATCGCCTTAGTGACCACTACAGGAACCAACACACTCCATTGACTAGATGAATCTACAAGAAATCGAAAAACATATCGCCCTTCCGCTTCAACACTTCCACGAAGCATGCGACAAGATGATGGACAGCCAAGTGCCTATCATCCGTAACATCAACCGCCAACTGCTTACCCACAATGGGAAACAGTTGCGTCCGCTCCTCACGCTACTCTCTGCCTGCTGCTGCGGTTTCCCCCTCCATGCCGAAGCCGACCATCCCCTCTTTGCCGTCAGTGCAGCCATTGAAACGCTTCACAATGCGACACTCATCCACGACGATGTGGTCGACGAATCGGACACCCGACGAGGACAGCCTACCGTCAACAAACAATGGAGCAACAAGATTGCCGTGCTGGTGGGCGACTACTACCTGGCACAGGTGATGCTGACCATCAACGCTGCCAACAAACCAGAGGTGACACAGATCATCAACCGTACGGTTATCGACATGACCGAGGGCGAACTGTTGCAACAAGAATGCTGCGGCCACTACGACATCGGTGAAGAGACCTATAACAGCATCATCCGCAAAAAAACCGCCTGTTTCATGGCCGCATGCTGCGAAACCGGGGCCATCTTTGCCACTGACGACGAAGCCATTCGTCATGCCGCTCGAGACTTTGGCGAACATATCGGCATGGCCTTCCAATTGCGCGATGACCTGCGCGACTACCTGCCCACCTCCGTCACCGGAAAGCCCCAAGGCAACGACCTGCGCGAACACAAAGCCACCCTTCCGCTCATCCTGGCCATGCGTCATGCCGACTCGCATACGAAAAAAGAGATTTCCTCGTTATTGGGTCAAACTCATCTGGATGACAGCGACATCGACCGTCTCACAACCATGATAGCCACCCCGGCCATGATGGATGTGGCACGCCAACACTTGAATGCCGAATTGGAAAAGGCACGCCAAAGCGCCCGACAACTACCCGACAACGGCTACCGCGACGACCTGATGCAACTGATCCTGATGTTGCAAGAATAAGCAGCAAAGAAATACTAATATTAAAACAAGCACCTATCGGCCACTATTTTATATATATTATACATTAATAATAGATCCTTAACAGCAAACAATTACGAAAATCAAACAAAAAAACATAACACCATGAAAAGAATCATCCTTTCCATTGCAGCCATGATGTGCATCACCCTTGGCATGGCACAAAACGCAAAAATGCCCGACAACATCAACCTGAAATCGTTGGACGGCAAGACCGTACAATCGTCTGTCATCCAGAATGACGGAGGTGTTGTCATTCTAAGTTTCTGGGCCACATGGTGCAAGCCCTGCAACACCGAACTCGACGCCATCAAGGAAGTCTACGAAGACTGGCAGGAAGAGACCGGAGTGAAGTTGGTTGCCATCTCGATTGACGATTCCCGTTCCGCAGCCCGTGTCAAACCTTGGGTGGACGGCAAAGACTGGCCCTACGAGGTCTATCTGGACCAGAACAAAGACCTGGCCCGTGCCATGAATGTGGGCGCCGATGTCCCCTACACATTCATCATCAACGCCGAAGGTGAGATAGTGTGGCAGCACAAAGGCTACCAGCCTGGCAGCGAAGAGGAACTGTTTGAACAAGTGAAAGCAGCCCTCAAGTAGTCATCGTAGAAACCAACACCGAAGCAAGATCATGAAATTTAGACATACCTTATTGCTGGCAGCCCTGACCATGGCCGGCGGTGCCTCTGTCATGGCACAAGGACTGCTGGGCGGACAAGTGACTGGCAACATTCAGTTGGACGGCCAGATTTCGCGCCGCGACACCGTCATCGGCTCCGAAGACGTGCCGCAGAAACTGCTCTCCAATGCCCGTGCCGACATACTCTACACCAATGGCAATTTCAGCGCCGGACTGCGCTATGAAGGCTACCTGGGCCCCATGCTGGGTTTCCGTCCCGACTATGAAGGACAAGGCATAGCCAATTATTTTGTAAGTTATAAGACCCAGAATTTTGCCGTCACCGCCGGACACTTCTACGAGCAGTTCGGCAACGGCATGACCCTTCGTGCCTACGAAGACCGCTATCTGGGCATTGACAACGCCCTGCGCGGCATCGATGTGATGTACCGTCCTTTCAGAGGCATCATCTTGAAAGGCGTCATCGGACAGCAGCGCTATTTCTGGGAATCGCGCGGACTGGTCCGCGGTGTTGATGCCGAGGTGAGCCTCAACGAGCTGGTCACCGCGTGGAACGAGGGCAAGACCCGTGTCACACTGGGCGGCTCGTTTGTGAGCAAATACGAGGACAACAGCGAGGTGATACTCTCCGATGTGAGCGGATTCAAGCTCAACCTGCCCCGCAATGTGGCCACCAGCGCCGTGCGGCTGGATCTGGCCCACGGCGGATTTGGTCTGCAGGCCGAATACGCACACAAAAGTCAGGACCCCAACGACCTGAACGATTACATCTATCGTGAAGGCGACGTGCTTTGGCTCAGTGCCAGCTATTCCAAGAAAGGACTCAGTGCCAACATCCAAGCCAAACGAGTGGACAATATGGGCTTCCGGTCGGTGCGCACCGAGGCCTACAAGGAAATGCTCTACATCAACTACACCCCCGCTATCTCGAAACAGCACACCTATGCCTTCTTGAGCATGTACCCCTATGCCACCCAGAGCATGGGCGAAATGGGAGTGCAGGGCGACTTTATGTACAAATTCAAGAAAGAGACCCTGTTGGGCGGCAAATATGGCACCGACATTCACCTCAACGCCTCGCTCATCAAAGGTCTGGACACCACACGCATCGGCGGCCGTGGAACCGACGGCTACACCTCGACCTTCTTCGGCACAGGCGACACCTACTATGGCGATGTGAGTGTGGAAGTCTCCAAAAAACTGAGCAGCAAGGTGAAATTCGCCGCCACCTACGGTTATGTCGTGTTCAACCCCATCATTGAAGGCCATGCCGGCGACCTCCATCACAACCATGTGGTGGTTGCCGACCTCACATGGAAAATCAACAAGAAAAACAGCCTGCGTTTCGAAGCCGAGTGGATGGGCAGCGACAGCAAATACGACGTCAACGAGGACGACAAACGCTGCGGCGACTGGATCATGGGATTGGTGGAATACAACTTCACCAGTGCCTGGTTTGTGTCGGTCAGCGACCAGTACGCCTACAAAGACGGTGTGGGCAACTACTACAACGTTTCGATGGGCTACACCAAAGGCGCCACCCGTCTGCAGGTGGGCTACGGCAAACAGCGCGAAGGCATCATCTGCATCGGTGGCGTGTGTCGCAACGTGCCTGCAAGCAACGGACTGACATTCAGTTTAACAACATCATTTTAAGGAGACTCATCAATGAAAAAATTATACAAAACCCTGATGGCAATTGTTGCCTGCGCCATGGTCATGGTTTCATGCGACAAGATAGAAGAGGACAACTACCTGATCTTTTCCGGAGCTGCAGGCCAATGGTTTGACGGCGAAGGCGTTGCTGACCACAGCCAGCGTGCCATCATTGAGAAATACACCGGTGTGCGTTGCATCAACTGTCCCGACGCCGACCAGATCATCACCGCCGCCGTGGCACAGTACAACGGATCGCTGATTGCCGTATCCATCCACGACAGCAGCGTGTTCACCCGTCCCTATGGTAGCGACGCCGACCTGCGTTGTGCCGACGGCGACATCTGGAGCCACTATTTCGGTGTGTTCGATGCCGGACAATATCCTTCCGCCATCATCAACCGCACAAAAATCGGGTCCAACTGGGATCTGTTCACCCCCACCAGCGGAGTCAACGAGCGCGTGGACAACATCATCAACGGCGATGCCGACGTGGCTGTGGCCGTTGCCGCTGCGCTGCAGAACGACGCCATCGACATCACCGTTAATTTGGAAATGCTGCAGCAAGTCAACGACGAGCTGACGCTCACCCTCCTGCTCATGGAAGACGGTATTGTCACCATACAAGCCAACCACGAAGGCAAGGACAGCAACTACGTGCAGAACCATGTGCTCCGCGATGTCATCACCGACGTGTGGGGCGCCGACGTGGACTGCAACGGCGCTGCCGGACAGAAACGTGTAGCCCGATTCAGCTACACAACCTTCCGTGAAGACTGGGATCTCGCCAAAAGCCATATCGTAGCCGTCATCGGCAAGAAGGGAACTCGTGAAATACTCAACGTGGCCGAATGTGAGATAGACTAAGGCAATGAACAAAAAGATATTGCAACTGGCGTTGCCCAACATCATCACGAACATCACCGTTCCGCTGTTGGGCATGGTGGACACCGCAATTGTGGGACACCTGAGCGAGTCGCATATCGGAGCCATAACCATCGGCACACAGATTTTCAACCTTATCTACTGGAACTTCGGTTTCCTGCGCATGGGTACCAGCGGATTCGCGGCACAAGCCTACGGTGCGCGCCGCCTCGACGAGGCGGTGCGCGTCTTTTTACGGGCATTCGCCATTGCCCTGGCCATCGCTGTCACGCTCCTGCTGTTGCAGTATCCCATTGCGTTGCTCTCAAAAGCCATCTTCAACGGAAGCAATGCCGTACTGGAAATGGCCATCAGCTATTTCTTTGTACGCATTTGGGCAGCCCCCGCCACCTTGGGGCTATATGCAGTGAAGGGATGGTTCATCGGCATGCAGAACAGCCGCCTGCCGATGTGGATTGCCATCATCATCAATGTGGTCAATATCGTCTGCAGTCTGGTCTTTGTGCTGGGGTTCCACTGGGACATTCGAGGTGTGGCGCTGGGCACCGTCATTGCCCAATACAGCGGATTGGCCATAGGGCTCTACTTTCTGGTGTTCCGCTATGGCAAATTATTCCGCCGTCACCTCTCGCCCACTTTCATACGCAAGACCCTGCAATGGCATGCCATGCGGCAGTTCTTCAAAGTGAACGGCGACATTTTCCTTCGCACCGTTTGTCTGGCAGCAGTCTTCACCTTCATCACTTCGGAATCTGGCCGAATCAGCGACCAAGTGCTGGCTGTCGACGCCTTGCTCATGCAATTCTTCATGCTTTTCAGCTACATCATGGACGGTTTTGCCTATGCCGGCGAATCGCTCGTAGGCCGCTACATAGGTGCCCACAATCGGCAGTCGCTGGTGCAGGCGGTACGCCACCTGCTGCTGTGGGGACTTGCTATCACCCTCTTTTTTACCGGCCTTTATGCGTTGTGGGGCGACGAATTCCTGCTGATATTTAGCGACAAGAAAAACGTCATCGACGCCACCCGCCCCTATCTTTTCTGGGTACTCATCATCCCCGTATGCGGTTTTTCCGCCTTCCTGTTCGACGGCATCTTCGTGGGAGCCACAGCATCGCGCACCATGCGCAACTCCATGTTCATTGCCACGATGGCCTTTTTCGGCATCTACTATGGTATCTGCCATATACTAGACATTTCGACCGATTACGAACGCAACAACACACTTTGGACTGCCTTTATGGTCTATCTGGCCGCCCGCGGCATAGGGCAAGCCCTGCGGCTACGCCCTGATGTTTACAACAAAGCTTAATGCTTTTAGCCCCCCCCGATGATTCGAGTCAGAGAAGATGGGGAAAAAACGTTCATTTGATTTCCAGAAAACGAGATTTAAGAAGTCTTTATTCTTAGCAAATGTAGTAATTTTTATTCAGAAATTTGCTTTTATCAAAAATATATTATATATTTGCAAAAATCAGTGAAATCTTTTTTTTGCAATAAACACCTAAATTACAACAACTAACACAATTTTACAATGAAAAAAAAACTACTCCATGCATTTTTACTTGTCATGATATTGACGCCAGCTTTGGGTTATGACTATGTGACTCCGTCAAAATTGAATTATTTTACGAAGACGTTGCTTTCCAATACCCAATGTGCAAATCTTGGTCCTTTCTTATATGTTTCAGATGGTTACTCGTCCAAATATGAATGGTCTCCGTATACCGTCTGCAGAGAGAAGTTCGACTGCAAAATAATACACGGCGATGTATTGGCTCCGAAGGTGAATAACATCAATTGCACTTCCAGATAATATTATAGGAATCAACCTTAAAACATAAAGAACATGAAACGATTGGCATATATAATAGAGATTGTTTTTGTTGTGGCAAGTTTCGCGGCACAGGCACAGCACCAGTATTATTATCGTGTGGGTGATACCATACGCGGGAGGGACACCATCTACCACTACCAGTGGTGGAGCGAACAGTGGCTATCTGACCCTTCCCATCGTTTAATGTTAAGCGAACGAAATGTCGATCACTTAACTTCCTTCTTTTTTCATTATGACTACGTTCCGCTTTGTTTTGGAATTAATACCGGTCATGGTATTGTGCTGCGATATTGTTACACCGAACAGCCATTGAAAATAGTCGGGATTGCATCTTCGTGTACGGCTGCTCCCCTTTTCTGGTATGCCTATGATAATCCATCTTTATTAAACGAAGCGCCACAATTTACAGAATATTTTGAGATTTATGATGCAGATACGGGCCGTAATTCCTTTCCTCGTATAGCACAAGTGCCTTTTGACCATACTGTGCCACTCCGATATATGCAAGTTGCAGTTCGTAACAAATGGCAGGATGGTTTTTGCTGCAGCTCTCCTATGATAGCCGATACTATTTATGTACCTATCCGTGAGTTCTACTTTGACAAACCTGTCACGGTGTATGATTCTTTTTATGTGGGGCATACAACAAATAGCAATAGTTTCCCGAGTTATGGTTGCGGTGACAATATTATTCATCAAGACAGCAACAGATTCATGTCATGGAATCTGGGCTTTGACCCCCAGGCGTTGTGTAACACGTCAGATACAGCATGCGACAGACCAGGCCCGCATCTGTATAAGTACCGATATTTTATCTATGATTATCTGTACGACATTCAAACCCCATATGATACCATTTATCCATGCGACACAAATTGGGTAGACAGCCGGTGGAGGTGGGCATCAACACATTTTTTCATGCTTGACTTTCCGATAGTGGAGATAGACTCGTCGTTTTATGATGGTCCGCCGCAGTATGAGTGTCCCGCGGTGGAGAACCTGCACATCGGCCACCAGGAGGCCGGCAGTGTGGTGCTTCTATGGAGCAGCCACCCCAACCAGTTGCGGTGGGAGGTGAGCTACGGACCGCAGGGCACACCGCCCGACAGCGGCACAGTGCAGATTGCCGCCATCCCCGCCATCATGATTGCCGGACTGGACAGCTCCACACACTACTCCGCCTACATCCGCTCCGTATGCATGCACGACTCGCTCGTCTACAGCGATTGGAGCGAACCGCTGGACATCTGCATCTGCGACACGGGCGGCACCAGCGCCATCGAAACACCGTTGCTGGAGCAGCTGACCTACCTGATGCCCAACCCCGCCAACCAGCAGGTGCAGGTGCTCTCCTCCTACGGCATGACGCGCGTGGAGGCCTACAATCCTCAAGGCAAGCGCATGACCGACATGAAGGTCAAAGGTTTGGGAACCATGCTGGACGTATCGGATTGGCCCGCCGGAATGTATATCGTGGTCATCCACACGCCCGCCGGCATCGCCACCAAAAAACTTATAGTGACACGCTGAAGGGGGGGAAAGACAGTAGCAATCCGCTTATAGATGATGTCATGTAACCACTTGCAGTGATTGCCAAGTCTTCTGGCGCAATGTGCAAAACCCTTTGCGAAAAGTCTTACTGTCTCAGCACAGCGCATCAAGGTTGAATCTACACATCAATCCCGATAAGTCAACATGCAATAAAAAAACTTCTTTTCCGTTCCTTAAGTATTTTAAGGGACATGATTTCCTTATCTATATTTTTTACATAAAAATAACACTTAAATAACAACGATATGAAAAAGGTTATGCTCTTCATTGCCGTCATGTGGATGGCATGTGCAGCCAACGCCGCTTTTGTCACCCGTATGCCTGTCGTCAGATTGCAACCCAATGGAGACACCCTACATTGCTTTGTCACAGGAGACGAATTCTACCACCGTCTTCACGACGACGCCGGATACACCATTGTCCAAAATCCCACGAGCGGATGGTATGTCTATGCCGACCGCCAGTGGAACGAAGACCATAGCGACTGGCAGCTGGTGGCCACCGACCTGATTGCCGGCCGAAGCAATCCGGCAGCGGCAGGTATCAGTCCGAACCTGATAGCATCGCCAGCCACGGTGAACCTCAAACACAAACAATGGGAGATTCCCGAACGCTACCGTGTAGCCAAATCACCACAGTCCAAGACCATGGAAAACCATGGAAAATTGAACAACGTGGTCATCTTTATCCGTTTTGCCGACGACAGCGAGATAACGACACCCATGAGCACCATAGAGAGCATGTTCAACGACTCGTCGGCCAATGCCATATCGATGCACAACTATTTTTGGCGCGCCTCCTACGGACAGCTGCGCATCCCCACCCACTTCTACCCTGCTGCAGACAACGACCAAATCATTTCCTACCAGGACAGCCTGCCCCGCAGCCGCTACATGCCCTACAACGCCAGCACAAACCCCGACGGCTACCAGAGCGACAACCAACGCGCCGCACTTGAATTCGGGCTGCTGGAAAGGGCTGTGAACTATGTCAACCAACACTCGCCCATCCCCACCGACCTTAATATTGACTACGACAACGACGGAATGGTGGACAATATCTGCTTCATCCTCAAGGGAACCTACACCGGATGGAACGACCTGCTGTGGCCTCACAAATGGGCACTTTACGACCGTCAGGTGTTCATCAACGGCAAACGCGTCTACACCTTCAACCTGCAATTGGAAGGCAGCGGCAGCCACTATTTCAGCACCTCCACCTTCTGTCACGAGATGTTCCACACCCTCGGTGCACCCGACCTCTACCACTACGAAAACTATTCCAACATCACTGCAGTAGGCATCTGGGACCTGATGTGCAACAACACCACGCCCCCTCAGCACATGGGCATGTACATGAAGATGCGCTACGGACGCTGGCTGGACACCGTACCCGAAATCACCGAAGCCGGCACCTACAGCCTCCACTCGGTAGGCGACAGCATTCCGCACAACAACTGCTACCGCATTCAGGCCGGCAGCCCCGACCAGTGGTACTATCTTGAATACCGCGACAACAACGAACTCTTTGAAGAAGGGCTGCCCGGAAGCGGACTGCTGGTGTACCGAATCGCCCCACAATTCCAAGGTAACGCCAATTTCGATGGAATATACAACTACGACGAAGTGTACATCTTCCACCCCAACGGCATCAACGACACCACCAATGGCACTGTGGCACAGGCTTTCTTCAGCGAAGGCAGCGGCCGCACAGCCTTCACCCCCACCACCAACCCCCACCCCTGGCTCTGCGGCGGACAAGCCGACACCACACTTCACATCACCAACATCGGCGTTGCCGGCGATTCCATCACCTTCACCTACACTCCACACCGCCCGCAACCGCCCGTGTGCGACTCGACCTGCAGCCTCACTGTGACCATGCGTGACCCCAGCCAGAACACCTGGCAAGGCGCCTACCTGTTTTTCGAAAAAACCGACGGAACAGTCTACACCACCATGAGCATCGGTGACTGCAGCGCCCAAGAGACACGTGTGGTGAACACCTGTGCCGGCGAACCTGTAGTGGTACGTTGGGGCGGCGAGGGCGGATCGGCCGATATGGTCACCATACGGCTGGGCGACGGAAACGTATGGCAACCCACTTCGGGCAACTACTCCGAAATCATGGGAACCATCATGGACCCCTGCGGACTGGACCTGACACAATACACGCTGACCGTTCAGAGCAACGACAATGTGAACGCCGTCAATGGCGGTGGCGTCTTCACTGCCGGCACCACCACACGCATACGCGCATACGCTCAACCGCACTACACCTTCAAAGGATGGCACGACGGCCCTTACAACGGCCCCGAAGACAATGACATTATCCACAGCACCCAACAAAACCGTAACATCACCGTGATGAGCGACAGCCTCATCACCGCCATCTTTGAAGCCGACCAATACACCATCTATGCCAGCAGCAACGACGAAAGCATGGGCACTGTGGACGGTGGCGGAGTGTTCAACTATGGCGACACTGCCACACTGACCGCCACGCCCAAAAGCGGCTACCAGTTTGACTATTGGAAATACGGGTCATTCACCATGAACGACAATCCGCTGCGCGTCGCCGTGCAAGGAAACGCCGGCTATGTGGCCTACTTTAAGAATCTGAACGGCATACAGGAAACCGGCAACGACGTAAGAATCGCACACAAGGGACTTACCATCACCATTGACGGAGCGGCGATGCACCAGGTGGAAATATTTGACCTCTTAGGACACCGCCTGCACCAAAGCCTAGGCAGCGGCAAACACCAATTCACCGTACCCCAGTCGGGCGTCTATCTGATTCGCATCGACGGAATTTTCAACCGGAAAATTGTTGTAAGATAGCATTAGCTTAAGGACCTTAGGGACTTTATGGACTTTAAGGTCCTTATAGTCTCCGATGTCAGTTGGCCAAGCGTGACGGAATCTCGTAGAGCAGGCCGTCGTTGGCGGCGAACGTTTCGGGGAAAATGTCGCGTGCCTCTTTCAGAAGGACATCTATATCCTTGTAGCGCTGTGAGAAATGGGTCAGCATGAGGTGACCCACACCTGCCTGACGAGCCAAGGTGGCAGCTTGGGCAGCAGTGAGATGACACCGTTCTTCGGCCAACGACAGGAAAGCATTGTCGAACGTGCTTTCAGTGCAAAGCAAATCGACTCCCCTCACCGCCTCCACCAAATCGTCGGCAAAGGCAGTGTCGCAGCAATAGGCATAGCGACGCGGCAGACGAGGAGGCATGGTCAGCTCGCTGTTGGGCACCAGGGTGCCGTCGGGCAGCTGGAGATCCTCTCCCTGTTTGATGCGCAGGCAATCGTCATGGGTGAGACCATAACGGTCGCGGATGCCTTTGCGCAAATTGAGCAACGGCGGCTTCTCTTCAAAGATGTATCCGTAAGTTGGAACCGAATGGTGCAACGGGAACGCCTTGACGTAGAAGCTCTTCTCCTCATGGATGGTACGCATCTCGTCAAAATTCAATTCCACCACCGACAGTTCGTATCGCAATTCAGTGCCAGACACCTTGAACAGCAACTCGAGCGACTCCTTGATGCCCGGAGGTCCATAGACCGTCAGCGGCTCGACCCGGCCGCACAGATGCATAGTGGAGAGCAAGCCCGGCAGCCCGAAGAAATGGTCGCCATGCAGATGGGAGAGGAATATGGTATGGATGGACTGCATCTTCACATGATATTGTCGCAACTGGTTTTGCGACGATTCGCCGCAGTCAATCAGCATCTTGACACCATATAGGTTGACCACCTGCGCACTGCAATGGCGCGAAAAAGTGGGCGTTGCGGCACCAGAGCCGAGCACTGTTACACTGAAATTCATTGCCTATCGATTATGTAAGGTATGAAAAAAATCAATTATTAATCTTCAACTCCATCAAATCTAACGTTTTGGCATCAAACAAAGCGCGGATGCGATAGCGTGGCAGTTCGACGATGGGGCCGAGTTGTGAGAACGGAACGACACGTTTGACTGAGAACAACGGCGACGATACGACCACCAGTGTCTTTTCCGGCACACGGTAACGGAAATTCTTGCGCCTGTTGTTCTTGACCGCAGAACGGCCCGTATGGCCTGCCCCGTAATCCGACGAAATGCCGGAAGTGTGGTATTTCACAAAACGTCCGGCGCTGCGCAACGAATTGTCGCTATTGACCGAGCAGACAATCGGGAAACAATCTTCGGGGCACAAGGAGCTATCGCCAATGAACCCCGCCGTAGGCGAGAACCAGATGATGGTGTCGACAAAGGCCTCCTTGCGTCGGATGGTCGGCTCGACGTAGAAACTGACCGTTTCGCGGCGCACCTTGCCACAGAACATCTCCACAATCTGGTTTTCTTGGATTCGCAGTTGTGCATAAAGGTATTGAACAGCATCGGCGCTATAGGTTCCTTCGTATTCGCCATTGATAAGTTGTTGTTGTTTTTCCTGGATTTCCTGAAGTCTTTCGGCAGCGGCGGCAGCCCGTTGGCGAATGGTACGCACATCCTTCTTGCTGCTGACAAGCGATGGGCGACCGGGCATATCATAGCGCGAATAGAGGGTGTCGAAACGGTCGTAAAGATTGTTGACGGCATGAGTGGGAGGCTGGGACATAAGGGTGTCGGTGACAGTCGGCGAAGGACGGTCCAACTGGTTTTTGTCCGGATTGTCCATACCGATGGCCAGAAGCAGGTGACGGCGATCGATCGTAACCGAACCGCGACGCACCTTGACATAGTAATAATGGTCCGGGTCTGCCGTGTTGACGCCATCCACATCGATGGTTGTCAAGTGATAATTAGAATCGACAGTTTCCTCGCCCACTCCAAGAAAATCGACTGCATAGTCGCGGTAGGGCGCCTGAGAGAAGTCGCGATGTTCGACCGTCACATCGACACGCAGTTGCGTCTTCGGCAAGGCATAGAGCACCCCGCCGCTAACAGAGAAAGTCGGGTCGTCCTTGACGGAATAGACCTTATACTGGCTACACCCGAGCGGGGCCAACACACCGACGGAGACCAGCAGCCAACAGCACAACCTTACAAAAGGCTGACATTTATGATTGTTTTTTAATTTCATGGTTCGGAAGGGTTTGGGTTTTGATGAGACATAGTCCGACGAAGGTGATCACACCATTGAGCAACAGCAGTTCGAAGCCCAACTGGTAGCCCCCGAAGAGCTGCTTGGAATACAGTTTCAACAGATAACAGAGGACCGGACTGAGGATGGCAACCAGCGGCACCCAGCGGTCGCGTACCTGCCAATGGGTGAAGAGACCGAAGGCATAAAGACCCAGCAGCGGACCATAGGTGTAGCCGGCAATATCGAAGAGGATATTGATGAGCGAATCGTTATGAAATGGACGGAAAGCAATGATAACCAGCAGATAGAGCAAAGCAAAGGCCACATGGACCCATTTGCGATAGTGCACTTGCTGCTGTTCTGAGAGGTCGGTGCGCTTGTCGAAATGGAGGAAATCGTAGCAGAAAGTGGCCGTCAGGGCCGTCAGGGTACCGTCGGCGCTGGAATAGCCCGCCGCCACCATTCCCAGCACAAAGCATACCAAGGTGAAGCCACCCATCGACTGGGCGATAAGCGGATAGATTTTGTCGCCCAACACCCTGCCCTCGGCATCGACCGGGAATTCGAAACCCGGCGTATGGGTGCCGTAATAGATGAGCGCAGCGCCAAGCGTCAAGAAAATCAGATTGACCACCACAAAGAGGAAACTGGAGGTGATGACGTTTTTCTGCGCATCGCGAAGGGTCTTGCATGTCAGGTTTTTCTGCATCATGTCCTGGTCCAGACCCGTCATGGCGATAGTGATGAAAGCGCCCGAAACAATCTGCTTCCAATAGTATTTCGGATGGTGGAAATCCGTCTCGAAGATGCGCGTATAGCCCTCGTCGGCGCTGGCCGAAAGCAGTTCGGGAACACTGATATTGAGATTTTTGAGGATTACCACAACGGTTGCAATCGCCGCCAGCAGAAGGAATGTGGTCTGTAGGGTGTCGGTCCATACCACCGTTTTCAGACCGCCGCGGAAGGTGTAGAGCAGAATGAGTGCAATAAAGACCACCGCCGGAATCCAAAACGGGATGCCCCACGAACGGAACACCAGTTCATAGAGCACAAAGACAACAAGATACATGCGCAGTGCCGAGCCCATCAGGCGAGACAGGATGAAGAAAATGGAGCCCGTCTTTTCGGACGTGGCGCCAAAACGCTGATTCAAATAGGAATAGATGGAGGTGAGATTCAGCTTATAATAGAGCGGCAACAGCACAAAGGCAATGACAAAATAGCCGACCACATAACCGAAAACCAACGGCATATAGGTGAAATCGCCATAATAAACCCCACCGGGGACCGACATGAAGGTAACGCCCGAAAGCGAAGCGCCCAACATGCCATAAGCCACTACAAACCAAGGCGATTTGCGATTGCCACGAAAGAAGGCGTCGTTGCCGGAAGCACGCCGCGAAGTGAGCCACATGACGAAAAAAATCATCGCCGTGTACAAAATAAAACAAAGCAGTATAATATTTTGCGTTGACATCCGTTATAGAGTTGAGTTTGCAAAAGTACGAAAATTTTGCTGAATTGCCCAACTTTCGTATCTTTGCCGATTGACAACAGAAATGACACACTTTGAATATAATGCACAAATCAACTAAGAAACAATCGATTATGAAAATAAGAACATTTTTGGCATTCTCTTTATTTGTCATGATGGCCGCCACGCTGTCGGCTCAACAGACGGCCTCCGATGCCAAACTCGACGGATACAACGGAAACGTCAAAAAAGTGACCAGATACACATACGAAGTGCGCACCGACTTCACCGGATCCACCTCGCAAGGCGACCTTCTGGAGCATCTGGAGACCGCCTACAACTCCAAAGGCTGGCGCAAAACCATGACCTATGTCACCCCCGAAGCCGATGTCATCTTCCGTTCGCGCTTCAAACACGACGGTTTCGGACTCACCACCGTAGAGCAGATTGTGGACAACAACGAGAATGTCATAGGCCGCACCTACTATTCCTACGACGCCCACAACGTGTTGAAGGAGACATGGGTAGAGGATGCAGACCGTCAGATAGAGAGTCGCACACAGTACCGTTTCGACGCCCAAGGACACTTGATGCAACGCTCCATCAACGATGCCAACGGCAACATCTTCAAACGCGAAGTATACACCTACAGCGGCAACAACGTGGAGAAAAAAGTGGTCTTTGACCGTTCCGGTAAAAAGATGCAGGAATGGCGCTACGAGTACGACGAGAACAACCAGCCCGTGTCGCAGACCCTCTACGACTATAGCGAGGCCGAGCCGGAGATGTACATCACCATTTTCCAATACGAATACGATGGCCACGGCAACTGGACCCGCCGCACCGAATCGGAACTGATCGACGGCGACCCCATACCGCAATACATCGTCACCCGCGAAATTGAATACTTCTAAAATGAGACTTTTGTTCAAGAAAATCATCCTCCTTCTGATTGCAATCTTATCAACGACTGCTGTCAGGAGTCAGGACCTGCTTACTCCGTCTAATTACAACCCACATTTTTTAGATTATGAGCAAGCACTACAAGATATTCTGCTTTCATATTACTCGCGACCACATAATGGCAATATTGGCTACGACGCCTATTTCCTTTGCAATCCTTCGTTTGGACCTGAATATTCGCTTGCCATAAGAGAGTCACGAAATATAGGTACCGACAGTTTGATTCTAACTCGTGCCACGAGAAACATTTGGTATGAAGGCGCATACTCTTGGGCAGACAAAAAAATGAGGAAGGGCGTCAAAAAATTATCCGTCGAACGCTATTCAATGCCAATCAAGAAAGATTTCACAAACCAAATTACAAGGACATTTTGTAGTGCCGTTATGACTTCATCGCATTTTGCGGATAGCCGTATGGGGTGTGACGGGGTAACATATAAATTCTACACTTCAGGCATAATGGCCGAAGTATGGACACCTGAAAAAGATTCAAGGACATACCGTTTGGTCAATATGGCCGACAGCCTTTGTATAGCCGTCGAACACGGCGACACGGCCATAATACGTCGCCAAATGCCGATTTGCCAGCAACTGACAAAAGAGTTCCGCGAATGCTATCCTCAGTCTGCACTGACATCATACCAAAGCACTACAGACACCACCTTAGGCTACACTATCTTTCATAACCACTTCTCTCCTATTCTGGATTTGACTATTCCAAAAGAAAATGAGATTCGAAATAACGAACATCTCAACGACACATTGTTGCTTTGGGCAAGGGAACTGTTTGTAAATTGCTACGACTACAGAGTATCTCTGTACATCACTGACAGCGTCGCATCGTGCGAATTCCATCATTACAAATACACTAACACTGTCAAAATATACATTCCTACTTGCCTTTTCAACCACGATTTTATTTTCAACGCCCTCAAACTGCCTTTCGGCACATACCGCCTGAACGAAAAGGACGAGTGGGAGGAGCAGAAATGAACTTTCAATCTCCTAACTCGTAGCCGAACTGGCGTAGGGCACGGTCGCTGTTTCGCCAGTCTTTGAGCACCTTGATGCGGAGTTCGAGGAAGCATTTCTTGCCCGTAAACTCCTCGATGTCCTTGCGGGCCTCGATGCCGAGCCTTTTTATCGACTTGCCCTGATGGCCGATGAGGATGGCCTTTTGCGACTCGCGTTCGACGAAGATAACCGCGCTGATTTTGTCGAGAGTCTCCCCTTCCTTGTAGCTTTCGACGGCGACCTCGCAGCTGTAGGGTATCTCCTTCTCGTAGAGCAACAGAATCTTTTCGCGGACAATTTCAGAGACGAAGAAACGCATCGATCGGTCGGTCAGTTCGTCCTTGGGGAAATAGGGCGGATTTTCGGGAAGGAGATCCATGATATGGTCGAAAATCTTATCAACATTGAAGCCCTCGGTAGCCGAACAGGGAATCACCAGGGCGCGCGGTATCTGCTGCTGCCAGTAGTCGATTTTTGCCGTGATGGTGGCCTGGTCGGAGAGGTCTATCTTATTGATGACTAGGATTACAGGGATATCAGAATCCACCACACGTTGCAGCACCTGCTGGTTTTTGAGGGTCTCCCCCACCTCGGTGACGAGCAGGAAGAGGTCGGCATCCTGCAGCGCGCTGCCCACAAAGCCCATCATCTGTTCATGCAGCTTGTAGTGCGGGTTGACGATGCCAGGGGTATCGGTATAGATGATCTGGAAGTCGTCGCCGTTGACGATACCCATAATGCGGTGACGGGTAGTCTGCGCCTTGCTGGTGATGATGCTAAGCTTTTCGCCCACCAGGGCATTCATCAAAGTGGACTTGCCCACATTGGGGTTGCCGATAATATTTACAAAACCAGATTTGTGCATTATTGAAGTAATATGATTCTAAAAGAGTTTAAAACAAATTGGATTCCCAAACGGTGTGATGACAATAATAATTCATGCCATTTCTTTAATTGAAAACGGAGAACCATTAGAATTATTGTTCAACTAAAGCGTTCAAGACATCCTTGAAATCCAACAAGTTTCGGATTTCGAATGTCGGTTTGGGTTGGTTGGCATCGAGCGCCAGGCCTTTGGGATTGTACCACACCTGACGGATGCCGGCCCGCATGGCACCGACGATATCCACCTTGTAGTCGTCGCCGATGACCAGACATTCGTCGGCACGGGCATGCATCTGTTGCAGTGCCTCTTCAAAGAAACGGGGGTCGGGTTTCATAAAACCCAAATCCTCGGAGAGAAAGAAATAATCGAAATAGCGGTCAATGTCGGATGTCTTCATTTTAGGCAGCTGTGCTTCAGCAAAACCATTGGTGATGACAGCCATGCGCGGGCGCGGTTGGCGATGGTCGAGCCAATCCAGCAGTTCGCGTGTTCCCGGCATAAGGACCGTTTGTTGCGTGGCCTCCACCACATAGTATTCTGACATGCGGAGCGACAGCCTGACAATCTCAGGGTCATCGGCATTGCATCCGAAAGCGGCCAGCGTGTAGGAGAAACGGCGCAAGGAAAGCTGTTCCTTGGTGACGGTGCCGTTACGATAGGCATCCCACAACATATCGTTGATTTGTCGGTAGCGTTCGTGGAAGGTGGCAAAATCAACATGACACAGGTCGGCCAGACCGAAGCTGTCGAACATAGCACCATAGGTGCGGTCGGCATTGGTGTCGAAGTCCCAAAGCGTGCGGTCCAAGTCGAAAAGAAGTATGGGATTTGAAGTCATGTGACAGACGGTGTAACGCTACGAAAGAAAAAAAGAGTCACGACAGGACATCGCGACTCTTATCTTTTCGGCGAGGTGACAATTATTCAGCCTCAGCGGTTTCGGTATCGGAAGTGGCCGACTGACGGGTGCTGTTGACGACGAGCACCTCGCTGCTCTTCGGATTCAGAATCTCGTAGTTGTTGCTCTCGATATCCTGGACCTTGATACGCTGAGCCACATCGAGTTTGGTGATGTCGATGAGAATTTCGCTCGGCATATTGGCGGGAACAGCCTTAACATTGAGGCGTTTCTGTTTGTAAGCCAGCTTGCCGCCCTTCATCACGCCGACCGAAGTACCGGTGGTGTGGACGGGGATGGACATAACGACCGGCTTGTCATCGCTCAGCTCGTAGAAGTCAGCGTGATAGACGATTTCGGTCACAGGGTGGAAATCGATATCCTTCAACATGGCGCTGTGTTTGGTGCCGTTGATGTCGATTTCGACGAAGCAAGGTTCCGGGTTGAAGATGATGCGATCGAACTGGGTCTGGGGAACGCTGAAGATGATCTGTTCACCCTTACCATACATAACGCAAGGCACTTTGGCGTCACGACGCAGAGCCTTAGCATCCTTTTTCCCTACGTGCTCGCGGAGAGCACCGCTCATTGATACTATTCTCATTTTGTGTATAATTTATTGATGTTTATAAATGGTCGACCGCCCCGAGGGGCCAATCGACGTGGTTAATTAATGTTCGATTTTGTGAATCACACCCTTGTGGTGGATGGTGGTTTCATAGAGGTTGTCGAGCGACTCGCAGTTCACCACGCGACGGATGGCTTCAGCAAAGAGCCAGTCGCAGGAGAGGACGCGGATTTTGCTCGATTCGCGTTTCAGCGGAATGGTGTCGGAGACCACGAGCTCTTCCAGCTCGGAGTTCTCGATTTTCTCGATGGCGTTGCCCGACAGCACAGGATGGGTGATCATGGCGCGGACGCTCTTGGCACCGCAAGACTTGATGATACCGGCAGCCTTGCAGATGGTGGAGCCAGTGTCGATAAGGTCGTCGAGCAGGATGACATGCTTGCCTTCCACATCGCCGATGAGGCGCATTTCGCCGATTTCGTTAGGTTTGTTGCGGTGTTTGTAGCAAATCACGAAGCTGTTGTTAAGTGTTTTGGCATACATACCGGCACGTTTGCTGCCACCCATGTCGGGCGATGCAAACATCACATCCTCAATGTCGAATTTGTCGCGGATATAAGGCATGAACAGCGAGGAGCCGTAGAGGTGGTCGACGGGGATGTTGAAGAATCCCTGAATCTGGTCGGCGTGCAGGTCCATGGTAATCAGGCGGTCGACGCCAGCGGCTGTGAGCATGTCGGCAATGAGGCGCGAAGCGATAGGCACATGGGGTTTGTCCTTGCGGTCCTGACGGGCGAAACCATAATAAGGAATGACAGCGACAATCTTTTTGGCCGATGCGCGCTTAGCGGCATCCACCATCATAAGGAGTTCGAAAAGGTTGTCGGTGGGAGGCGTAGTGGACTGGATGAGGAACACGATGCCGCCGCGAATGGTTTCTTCGAAAGAGGGTTGGAATTCACCGTCAGCATACTGGAAAACGGTGGAATTGCCCAGAGGAATACCATAAATTTCAGCTACCCGGCGTGCAAGGTTTTCTGTTGCACGACCCGAGAAAATGAATACTTTATCCGATGTTTGCATGCGAATATTTAAATTAAGAATGGACTGCAAAAATACTATATTTTTTTGGACTGACCGAAAAAAAATGAAAAAAATTTTGCCAATATGAAAAATGTATGTATTTTTGCACTCGAAAACGAGATTGAAAGAGCGGATAGAGACGCAAGTTAAAGAAATAAAATTCAGCTTGTAATTACACTTTTCGACCTTTCGATTCGAAATTCAAAAAATGCCCTGGTGGTGGAATGGTAGACACGGTAGACTCAAAATCTGCTGCTCGCAAGGGCGTGAGGGTTCAAGTCCCTCCCGGGGTACCAAGCGCGCTGATCAGCGCGCTTTCTTTTTTCACCAAAAACCTGTACAGAATTTGTGCATATTCAAAGTTTCTCTATGGTTTCTATACAAAATGTTGCACGTACACAACATTTTTTTTACAAATGCCGTCTTTGCGCAACACACCACACTCATCAAAACGTGAATTATTTTATCAATTAATTCAGATACAGACACATACAACAATCCAGGCCTGTACAGTCATAAAAGGAATGCTTCCCAATCTTCGATACCGAATCGTGTATGACAATTTTTGTCAGTTCCATGCAGCGAAAGAAAGCTCTTCCTTCAATCGCAGTTGTCCCTTCGGGAATAATTCCCACTTGTAGACTTATCATCATAATCCGACACTGCTTATTATCAGGTTTTGCGATCCGCAAAAATATAAGGGCTTGCTTCGGTTGAAGCAAGCCCTTATAACTTTAATCTGCAAATGCCTCTACATTATCCTTCGTAGAAGGGCATCTTGACGGTGATGGCCTTCATGAGTTTCTCACGAATCTTGATGTAGATTTCGGTGCCAGTCTTGGCGTATTCGGCCTTGATGAGGGCGGTGCCGATGTTCTTGCCAGTCGAGGGGCTGGGGCTACCGCTGCGGACTTCACCAATCTTGTTGCCTTCGGCGTCGCAGACCTCGTAGCCATTGCGGGCAATACCGCGGTCGATCATCTCGAAGCCAGCCACTTTGCGTTTGAAACCGGCGGCTTTCTGGGCCAGAAGGAGTTCCTTGTTGATGAAGTTGTTGTTTTCGGCTTTCAGCTTGACGATGAATGCCAAAGGAGCTTCGAGGGGGCTGACGGTGTCGTCCATCTCGTGGCCATAGAGGGCGAAGCCTTTTTCGAGACGCAGGGTGTCGCGGCAACCGAGGCCGGCGGGCATGATGCCGTATTCCTTACCAGCTTCGAAAACTGCGTTCCAAACCTCGATGGCTTTCTCCTTGGGAATGTAGATTTCGCATCCGCCTGCGCCAGTGTAACCGGTGGTCGAAAGGATGATGTTGGGGATACCGGCGAAGGTGAGGATCTTGAAGGTGTAGTATTCCATATCGACGATGTTTTCGTCGGTCAGTTTCTGCATGGCCTTGAGGGCGTTGGGACCCTGAACGGCGAGCTGAGCCCACTGCTCGCTCTCGTTGACGAAGTCCTTGCCAAGCTCCATGCCCATCTTGTCAGCAATCTGGCTCATCCAAGCCCAGTCCTTGTCGATGTTGGCGGCGTTGGGAACCATGAAATACTCATCGTCATGGACGCGATAGACGAGCATATCGTCAACCACTCCGCCCTGACCGTTGGGAAGGCAAGTGTACTGCACTTTGCCGTCGAAGAGGTCCTCAACGTTGTTGGTGGTGACATACTGCATAAAATGCTTGGCGATAGGACCTTTAGCGCGGAATTCGCCCATGTGGCTGACGTCGAAGACGCCCACATTGTTGCGCACATTGTTATGTTCTTCTATCAAAGTGGTGTACTGAATGGGCATGTTGTAGCCTGCAAATTCGGCCATCTTGGCGCCCAGACTGATGTGTAAATCTGTGTAGGGAGTGGTTTTCATTTGTATATATTATTAATTTATAATTAATTAATTCGATTTCTCAAAAACAATTCGAAAGTACAAATGTACATAGAAAATCCGAACCGACAAAAAGTTTTTTTTCAGCATCTGTTGATAAAAACAGCAAACCGTCGACAATTAAAATATAGAAAAGACGTTCTGCTGTCAAATATAAGATGCATAACGATTCCTGACGTTTTTGATTCATCACGTTTATAATTCTTTATTTTTCACTCGTTTTTCCAGCTTGAGACCATGAAAATCATTCATACTGCCGATTTGCACTTGGGTCAGATAATGTATCAGTACTATGACCGCGTGGACGAACACCGACACTTCTTCAACCAGCTGATGGGATGGTGCGAGGAGCATCGTCCGGATGCGCTTGTGGTGAGCGGCGACATCTACGACATTCCGCAACCCAGCGCTTCGGCACGCGAATTCTTCAACAGCACCTTCGTCACATTCCGTCAGGCCTTTCCCCACATGGCCATCGTCGTCACCGCCGGCAACCACGACTCGGCGTCGCGCATAAAGGCCGACAGCAGTGTGTGGCACCTGTCGGGCGTCACCGTACTGGGTAACGCTCCGAGCGCCGACCCGAACCAGCGTCGCGAGCACTGGGAGGACGACTACATCGTGGAGCTGCCGTCGGGGTTCATCGCCGCCATGCCGTTTATGGGCAACAACCGCACCGAGCTGATCGTTGCGCTGACCGACCGCATCGCTCAGCGCAATACCGATGGGCGTCCCGTGGTGCTGATGGCCCACCTGGCCGTGGATGGATGCGACCTTCTGGGTCACGATGATATAGGCACCCTGCGATGCGTGACGACAGCCGCCCTGGGCATGGGCTTCGACTATGCCGCCCTGGGCCACATCCACCGTCCGCAGACCCTGGGGCACGACATCGCCGACGAGTCGCAACCCCACTCCTCCTACCCTGCCGGCGCCATACGCTACAGCGGCAGCGCGCTCCACGTGAGCTGCGACGAGGCCTATCCCCACAGTGTGAGTCTTGTGGAATTGGACCGTCGGGGCGGAACCGTCGAGCTGACCCGCCTGCGCATCGACGAGCTGCGCCACTTCTACACCCTGCCCGCCACCGACAAGCCCGCAGCGCATAGTCTCAACGACCTCTTTGCAGCCATCGACGCGCTGCAAAGCAAAGGCCTGCGAGGCTACATCAGACCCCGCATCGATTACGGCGCCCCGTTGCCGACCGACTTCGTCAACAGCATCTACCAGTATCTGGAAAAGACCGGAAACGAGCTGCGGCTCAACCCCAAAACCATCTGGGAGAACATACCGCCGAAAGAAGAAAACGCCGAACGACCCATCTTCGAGATCGCCGACCTGCAGCAGATGACCGACCCGATGCACTTCATCGCCGAAACCCGCCAACAGTATCCCGAGCTGGACTTCGAGCAGCTGAAGGCCGACTTCGAAGAGATACAAAACGAGCTGCGCCGACAACAAGAGTCGGCCGACAACAAACGCAACGCCAAAAAGAACGCCTCCAAGAATAACGAAAGCACCCCCACACTATGAAACTGCTCGAACTGCATCTACGCAACATCGCCTCCATTGAGCGCGCCGACATAGACTTCGAAAAAGACCCCGGCCTCATCGATCCCGACACCCAGCAACCCGCCCAAAAATTCCTCATCTGCGGCGACACCGGCACCGGCAAATCGGTGCTGCTGGACGGCATCGCTATGGCGCTCTTCAAGGACACCCCGCGTCTGAACAGCACCGCCGAGAAGATTCATAATACGTACACCTCATCGCACGGCAAGTCGGAAAGCATCGCCGGTCTGGGCCAGTACACCCGTATGGGCATCAGCAGCGACGATCCCTGCTACAGCGAGGTGGTCTTCGAGGGCAAAGACGCGCAACAATACACCGCCCGGCTGACACTGGGCATCACCAAAGAGGGCCAGTACCGGACACCGGCATGGAGTGTGACCTGCAACGGCGTCAGGCTGACGCAGGTATCGCAATGCAAGGAGGCTATCGCAAAGGCCATCGACATGAACTTCGACCAGTTTGTGCGGATGTCCATGCTGGCGCAGGGCGAATTCACCGCCTTTCTGTGCGGCAAACGCGACGAACGCGCCAAGGTGCTGGAAAAACTCACCAAGACAACGATATTCAACGAATACGGCGATGCCATCAGTGCCCTCTATTCGCGCAAGAAAGAGGCCTGCAAACTGGTGGAGTCGCGCATTGGCGGCATCGACGAAATCATGATGAAGCCCGACGAGGTGCTCGAGTTGCAGCAACGGCAGCAGCAGTTGGCCCCCATCGTCAAAGAGACCGCCCAAAAGCGACAGTCGGCCGAAACACATCTGCACACCTGCGAGCAACTGCACAGCGAACGCCAGAAACAACAGGATGCCGCACAGAAGCTGCAGGCACTAACCAACGAGAGCCAGAGCGACGCAAACAGACAGCGGCGGCAGCTGGTGGAGGATTGGGACCGTACCGTCGACGAACGTCGCGCACTGAAAGAACTGGAACAGGCCACCAACGAACTGAAAGCCATCGCCGAGTCGGAGATCCGACAGGAGGAGGCTTTCGACGTGTTGCAAGCCGACCTGCAATGGCGCGAAGCCGACTTGCAACAACGCCAGCAGGCATTGGCGCAGGAACAGCAGTGGCTGGAGCAACACAGCGACCGCGACGGCCTGTACGCCGAGGCGCCGAAGACGTTATCGCAGCTGGATGAACTGTCCAAACAACGCGCTTCGCGCAAAACGCTCGCCGACGAACGCCAGAAAGCCCTCGACCGACTCCCCTCGCTGCAGGAGGAGCACCGTAAGGCCGACGAACAACTGAAGCAAATCGAGGAAAAACGGAAAGCGCTCCAGCAATTGGCCGACGACATCAGCCAGCAATACGACAAGCTGAATCCCACGGAGCTCGACACCCGTCTGAACACCTTGAAGAAACGAGACGAAGCCTACGAACGGCTGAACACCGACCACAGCAACCTGCAACAAAAGAAGGCAGATCTGCAGAAACTCAAAGAGTCGCTCGACAGCACCGAAGACGATTGGAACAAAGCAAGTTCGGCAGCGGCAAAGGCACAGCAGCAGGCCGAAAACGACCAGCGACAATACGACGAGGCCATGAGCCGCTACACCACCGTCAAAGCCAGCCTCGACGACACGCTGTCCCAACTGCGTAGCCAGATGGTCAAAAACCATGTGGAGACCTGTCCACTCTGCGGCCAGCACACAGCGCATTCGTTGATGGACGAGCAACATTTCCAGGCCATAGTGCAGCCCTTGGAGCTTGAACGCCAAAAGGCCAAAGAAGCACTCGACGCTGCGCGCAAACAGCAGGAACAGGCCAACAACGAGAAAAGCCTCCTCGAAGGACGCCGCAAGGCCATCAGCGAGCAGCTGAAGCAAAACGCCCAGACGATTGCCCAGGAAGAGGCGGCGATGCAGCAGCGTTTGGAGAAAGCCGACATCAAGGCGACCGAAGAGATTGCAGAGGCCATCCGCCGCCACCGCGAGGAGCTGTCCGTTCAGATACAGTCGGCCGAGGAGCAAAAGAAAAAGGCGGCAGCCTTGCACAAGAAATGGCAGCAGCAACTCGACGCCATGAAGCCCGTCGACAAAGAACGCGCCACAGCCATGGAAAAAACGGCCCAAGCCAAGTCGGCCGAAGAACGTTGCCAGAGCGATATAGCCAACAACGACAAACGGATAGCCGAAGCGGACAAAGAGATAAGCGAACGCACCCAGCTCCTCGAAGGGCGATTGGCGCAGTGGTACGGTGCGCAATGGAGCGACACGCTGCAGCAGGTGGCCGAAACACTGAATCGTGAGGCGACAGCATACAACAACCGCAAGAAAGCCTACGAAGGAGAGCGCAGCCTGCTGGAATCCTACCAGGTCAGCATTCACAACATGACCCTGCAGCGCAACCAGCTGCAAGAGCGTCACCCCCACTGGACTGGCAAGGCCGTCGCCGCACGATGCAACGACAGCGACCTGATGGCTCGGTGGCAGCAGTTGACAAACGACAGCATCGCCACCAGTGCCCGAAAGGAAAGCTGCAACGCCAACGCCAAACGCTGCCAGGAACTGCTGTCCGCATGGCAGCTGTCGACCGGCAAAGAGGTGCGCTATCTGGAGCAACTGGCCACCCAGGAGCAGCAAGTACCGCCGGCACGTGAGCAGCTGGAGCAGCTGGAGAACGACATCCGGCAGCAGCGCATCACACACAACAACGCAGCCGACGAAGTGTCCAAGATATGCGCCAAGCTGGACATCGCCACCGACGCTCCCCTACCCCACCTGGAGCAGTTGCAACAGCAACTGGCCGAGATCCGGAGCAATGAAGAGGCCCTGCTCACCGAACTGGGCGACGTGCAGTCGAAACTGAAAAGCCACGAAGAGAACCAAGCGAAGCTGGCCGCCGTCAAGCAGGAGCTGGAAGCGGCACAGGCGGCACGCGACCACTGGAGCATCATCGACAAATACTTCGGCGGCAACAGATTCCGCAACCTGGTGCAGACCCACATCCTGCGTCCGCTGCTCAACAACGCCAATATCTACTTGAAGCAAATCAGCGACCGCTACACGCTGACCTGCAGCGCCGACAACGAACAACTGGCCATTCTGGTGCTGGACGGCTACAACCGCAACGAGGTGCGCAGCGCCACCATCCTCTCGGGCGGCGAACGCTTCATGATATCGCTGGCCCTCTCGCTGGCCCTTTCGTCGCTCAACCGGCCCGACCTCAATTTCAACATCCTCTTCATCGACGAGGGCTTCGGCACCTTGGATCAGGAATGTCTGGACAGCGTGATGAACACCCTCAGCCGACTGACGCAGATTCCCGGACAGACAGAGCGTCGCGTGGGGATCATCTCGCACCGCGAAGAACTGCTGTCGCGACTGCCCAACAAAATCAAGCTGAAACGCGCCGGCCAAGGACGAAGCACCGTAGAAGTGGTATATGAAAATTGAAAAACGTTTCCCGCATTTCTTTTCCAAAGCAAAAAGAATAAATCCTGTGGAGCTTTGAGCCGAAGCCCGAAAAGACCCTTACTTTTCGGAGTGGCTGGGGGCTGGCAAAGATTTTTCTTTTTTTTCATCATTTTTTCTATAGATTTTTTCTCAACTTTTCTTTAGCCGGAGCCGTAAAGAAAAGTTGCAAAAGAAAGCGGCTCTTTCCCGTAAGAGGAAGGTCCGCTGCTTCCGGGCGATGGAAATCATCGGCGCATAGGGCTATGGCGCAGGAACTCGCAGGCCAATTACTCGAATTCTTTCGGCGACTGCCATTTCGAGTATTACGCTTCTTATTATGTTCTGTGTCGGCATATTTCGTTTAATTCGTTTAATTCGTTTAATTCTTTTTATTCGTTTAATTCGCCGTTTATTTATCAGAACTGTTGGGGTCTCTTTTTACGGCGAATTTTGCGAATTACGCGAATTGCTTGCGCAGGTCGATATGGCCAATTACTCGAATTCTTTCGGCGACTGCCATTTCGAGTATTACGCTTCTTATTATGTTCTGCGTCGGCATATTTCGTTTAATTCGTTTAATTCGCCGTTTATTTATCAGAACTGTTGGGGTATCTTTTTACGGCGAATTTTGCGAATTACGCTAATTGCTTGCGCAGGTCGATATGGCCAATTACTCGAATTCTTTCGACGGCAGCCATTTCGAGTATTACGCTTCTTATTATGTTCTGCGTCGGCATATTTCGTTTAATTCGTTTAATTCTTTTTATTCGTTTAATTCGTTTAATTCGCCGTTTATTTATCTGAGCTGTTGGGGTCTCTTTTTACGGCGAATTTTGCGAATTACGCGAATTGCTTGCGCGGGTCGATTTGGCCATAATCAGATTGGTTAGCTGAGGGCTAAAAAAAGAGGATGTCCCGTTGGTGGGACATCCTCTTTGAAAATCAGTTGTATCTCTTTGCCTGACAGAATTTCTGTCGGGCATTGTTAGCGTTCGACAACCTTATTTCTTAACAACCTTCTGGGTGGTGGTGCCGTTGGCGGTGTTGATGCGGAACATATAGACACCGTTGGTGAGGTTGCTCATGTCGATGACACTGGTGGTGGTGGTCATCACCTGACGGCCAGTCATGTCAACAACGACAGCGCTTTCGAAGTTCTCAGCCTCGATGGTCACCTTGCCCGTTGTGGGGTTGGGATAGAGGTTGATGTTGGCGTTTTCTGCATTTTCGATGCTCACAGCGCCAGCAGCAGCATAGATAGCGATGTCGTCGATGTCGAGCATGAACATGTCAGAAACATTGAAGTGACGGAGGCCGATGTAGACGGTCTGGCCTTTGTAGGGAGCCAGCGAGACAACATGGTTGACCCATTCGCCGGTGGCATTGCCTTCCCACACGAGAGTGGCGTTGTTAGCGTTGGGGCTGGTAGCGACATAGACGCCATAATGTTCAGTGGCATAGTCGGGATCCTGACCTTTTTCAAACCAGCTCAGCTTGGCGTTGTCATCATTGGGGACGGTGACAGCAGTGGTGAAAACCCAGTTGTCCGGATTCAGAGCGCCCGTCGCCTGAGTCCACGATGCAGAAGCAAGCAAACCCTGGCTATCATCGTGACCGGCACCTTTTCCACGCAGGTAATCGAAAGTCCAATTCTGACCGTCGCCATCGGCATCGATGAGCGTCCAATCGCTGTAATCGGCAGCATTTTCGAAATCCCAATAGTAGTCATAGTCGGCGATGGTGATAGTGCCACTCTCGGAGACAGAGCCATTGGCGTTGGCTACGGTAACGGTGACATTGTAGGTGCCGGGGGTGCTCCAGGTGCAGGTGGCAGAAGCTGTGTTGGCCGTAGCGGGAGTACCGTTTTCGAAGGTCCAAGTAACAGTGTAATCATCAACGCTGATGAAATTGACATTGAAGGATACTGTGGCATTTTTATTAGCCATCGAAGGGATTTTGTAGCTAGAGATGACAGGAGCCTGACCAGGCTGGGGAGCACTATTGATAAGAGCGGTGATGTTGGAGATAGCCTGGGTGGCGTTCTGATCGATGTAGAGGCCCCAAGTTTCGCCATAGATGTGGCAATAGTAGCCACTGGGAGCGATGAAATAGACAGCGGGCACATAGCCAGTGGGATCAATCATGCTTTCGCAGGAAGCATCGTCGATAATACGATAGGAAACACTAGAACCATCGCTATAGTGGGTCCAATCGCCTTGAGTGTTGTTGCCGGTGCCATAAATGTCATTGATCGTGGTGCTGGGATCTGACTCGACCCAGAGAACGCAGACGTTATCCATCTGTTCGTGGATAGCTTCAAGCACTTTGGAATTGTGGAAACGGTAGCAAGGATTGCACCAAGTGGCGGAATAGTCGATGACGATAGCTTTGCCAGCGGCGAGGGTATCGGCCACATTGACAGGGTTACCGTTGATGTCCTGTGTGGAGAACGGAGTGTGAATCTGGCTCCAGGCGGGACCGTCTTTGGTGCTCTTTTCAGGAGCATAAACGTTTTTTCTCATCTGAGCTGATGCGGACAATCCCAGCGTCAGCGCCAATGCCACTAATAAAATTTTCTTCATGTTGTTTGCGTCTTGTTATTGACCATCAGACACTTCGGTTTTTAATCAATTAATAAATAAATTCTTTTTCAGATGCAAAAATACACTTTTTTTTGGAAATAGCGAGAGAAAACTATTTTTTTGCGTTTTTTAACGTGAGTTAGAAATTATTACGTATTTTTGCAAACGATAAAAATCTCTCACAGGTTCTCAAAAAGCCAACAAATCCTTAAAATACAACACCATGAAGAAAGTATATAGGTTTTTAGCCCTAGTAGCTAATGCATGTGTAATGACAGTCATGGTCGCTTGTGGCGGCGACGACAAAGTCCCCGGCAACACAGAAAACCTTCCCACCACGCTCAGCGAGAAGTTTGACAATGGCATACCGTCGGACTGGACGAATATCGATGCCGATGGCGACGGACGCGCATGGCAGGACTATATCTTGGACGTGGCGGGCAACCATATCAGTCTCGATGGTCAAGTCTGTTCTGGCTCGTATCTCAATTCTATCGGTGCTTTGGAGCCCGACAACTATCTGATCACCCCCAAGTTGTATATTAAGGCCGGTGCCACGCTGTCGTATGATGTGGCCCCCTTCGACACCATCTATTATCCGGACCACTATGCCGTGCTGGTTGGCACCATAGAGGATGGCGTTTTCAACCCAGTCGGGACCCTCGTTGAAGAAGATTGCAGCCAAGCAGCTGTCACCCGAACCGTCAGCCTCAACGAATACAAAGGCCAGAGCCTGAACATCGCTTTCCGACACTACAACTGCACCGATGTCTACGTCATGACCCTCGACAATGTCACTGTCGGCACTGGCGCCAAGGCTCATGTCGCTACGGAGCCCCAAAAGCTGCAGAACACAAACAAAGAGAAATAAAACCATCACTCACCATAGAGAGAGAAGCACTGCCAAACGGCGGTGCTTTTTTTTGAGAAAATGGGTTGGCTCAAGCTGGAGACAAGGCCATATCGACCTGCGCAAGCAATTCGCGTAATTCGCATAATTCGCCGTAAAAAGAGACCCCAACAGCTCTGATAAATAAACGGCGAATTAAACGAATTAAACGAATTAAACGAAATATGCCGACGCAGAACATAATAAGAAGCGTAATACTCGAAATGGCTGCCGCCGAAAGAATTCGAGTAATTGGCTTATCGCAACAGAGTGACGGTGCCTTTGGCCTGCAAGGTGTTGCGAGGTTTGGTCTTGGTGCTGTAACGCATAATCCAGACGTAGGAATCCTGAGGGCAAGGCCTGCCCTTGTAAGTGCCGTCCCAATAGCCGCTGATGGCATCAAAGTGCGTGATCAGGATGCCCTGCCGGCTGTAGATCCACACCTCGCCCGACTGCAGTTCGTTGGAAGGAATGAAGAAACGGTTGTTGTTGGTTTCGTCGGGGGTGAAGACATTGGGCGGCCAGAGGATGGCACGGTCGACGCGCATGACACCCCAGACGCTGTCGATGCAGCCAATGGGGCTGTAGGCCACCAGGAGCACGGGGATGGAGTCCTGCTGCAGCGGATAGGTGTAATTGACCACCCGATTGGAGTCGCTGGTCTCGTTGAAGAACCACATACGCCGGCTGCTGGCGGAGACGTCCGAGAGGCGAATGTCGGGCTGCTCGTAGGAGGCGATTCCGGGTGTGATCTTCATTTCGGCCTTGAATCCGCTATCGAGATCCAGAATCAGCCGTATCACAGAATCGCAGCCCACGGAGTTGAGGTAAGTGACAGTAGGTTCGTAGGTCGACTCGTAGTAGGTGACGCCGTTCTCCCAGGTGTAAGGAACGCCGTTGCAGACCAAGGCATGGGCATAAGATTTGCTGGTGGGGAGCACCACAAGGTCGAGACGCAGCAGGCTGTCGCAGCCGTCGACGGTTTGGTGGTCCACCTCCTGATGGCCTGGAGTGTTGACCTGTTGGTTGTCGAACATCACATGCTGGTTTTCGCAGATGGTGTCGTAGAAATGGAAATGGTAGACCGGTTTGACAACCACGGTGAGGTGCAACAGGCTGTCGCAGCCGTGGAGGGTGGTGAGCGGCACATCGTGGTTGCCCGCCATGGTGAATCCATAGATGCTGGTGTCGCCATGACAGATGACGGCTGTGTCGAAGACCTCGAAGGTGGGATGGACCGTCAGCGAGAGGTCCACGATGCTGTCGGCGCCATGGATAGAATAGTAGAAGAGCTGTCTGTCGCCGGCGGCATTGAACAAGGTGTCGCACCACGACAGGGGCAGCGCGTCGTCACAGACGGCACGTTCAAAGTGGTGGTGGTAGTTGTTCCACACATGGAGGCTGTAAGAGATGATGCTGTCGCATCCGACGCCATTGGGAATGACCCACGAGGTGTCGTTCACCGCGTGATGGAAGGTGCATCCCGCCAAGGAGGTCGGCAGGGCATTCTGCACCACGGTGTCGTGTTGCGTGTAGTGGCTGTTGCGCAGCACATGGAGCCGCATGGTGAGGGTGGAATCTTCGCCATGACGGGCATGGATGCCGATGGAAGCCAGGTTGAGCGTCACGCTGTCGGCATCGGCAAATGTGTGTCCGTTCCAGAGCAACGGCAGGCTGTTCTCGCAGATGGTGCTGTCGGCCGAAGCGCTGACATTGGGCCAAACATGGAGGCTATAGGTGATGATACTGTCGCAGCCGGCGGCATTGGGGATGATCCAAGTGGTGTCGCTCTGCGACTGATGGAACGTGACGCCACCCACGGAGACCGGCAGGTTGTTCTGGACCATGGTGTCGTGGCGCGTCAGCGTGCTGTTCGACAGGACGGTGACCGTCATGGTAAGGGTGCTGTCGGCACCATGCCATTCGGCGCCGGCAAAGGTGACCGAGCGGCTGTCGGAAGTGTCGAAGCTCTCGCCGTTCCAAAGCAGCGGTGCGGCGTTCTGGCAGATGATGCTGTCGGCAGCGGTGCTGACATTTCGCCACACATGAAGGGTGACAACGATGGTGCTGTCGCAGCCGAAGTGATTTGTCAGGTGGATAGGGACTGCGCTGGCGGAGTCGTTGAAAGCCGTTCCCGCCACAGAGAAGGGCAGGCTGTTCTCGACAACGGCGGTGTCGATGGAAGCGCTGCTGACAGGCAGGACGGCAAGCGTCAGCGTGCGGTGCACCCAGCTGGAGTCGCGTTCGTAGACACCCGGCGAGGTGAGTAATGTGTCGAAGAAGCGATAGCTGTCGCCCTCGCAGATGCTGGCAGCGACGGTGTCGAAAATCTGACAGGGATTCGGGATGTAGATTTGCTGACGGAGGGTGTCGGTGCAGGCGTTGTCGCTCAATCCGGCGACGAGGGTGACGGTATGCATTCCCGGGGTGAAAAGATGCTGGGGGTTGTTGTCGGACGACGAGGTGCTGTCGTCGAAGAGCCATTGGACGCTTTCGCAAGGCAGGCTGGTCATCTGCTGGTGGCTGGAGTCGAGGCTGATGACGCTGTTATTGAAAAGCTGCACATTGACGTGGCAGTCGACGCTGTCTGTCACTTGCGAGGTGAAGAGCGCTGTTGGGTAGCGTTCGCCTGCGACGGCGGTCAGTTCGAAGGAGCAGTTGGCGCCAGCCGGAGCGCCAACAAACTGCAGATTGCAGTGGTATTCGCCCGCCTGGGTGACATGGAGCGAGCGGTTGGAAGAGAGAATTGTGCCGGGATTGTTGGCACGGTACCAACTGTAAGCGAAGCCGTCGGGAGCGGTGAAGGTGTTCTCCACCACATTGCCGCAATTGGTGGAATGAAGATTTTTGAAGGTGCAGTCGAAGACAAAGTAGGCGTAGCCATAGTGGGCGCCCTGTTCGCAGTCGAAAGTGGAGAGCTTGATACGGATGGTTTGTCCTTGCAGCTGCGAGAGGTCGACACCCACGGTGGTCCAGTCCTTCCAGAGGGTGCCCTGGTAGGAGTTCCATCCCAGGCTGAGGCTCGCCACAAAATCGGCCGAATAGCACAAGGGGTCGATCTCCACATTGTTGGAGTCCATGATTTGGAAGGAGAAATGAGGCTGTTCGGAAGCCCTGTGGTTAGGATTTTGCAGCACGGCGGCATATTTCATGATGAGCAGGTCGCTCTGCAGCGTATCGACGGTATATTCGTAGGTGAGGCTCTCCTGCTGGGAGTTGGTGAGCCAATTGCCCAAGCGGACGGAAGAGGTGTAGCCGGGAGGGACCGTCTTGAGTTGTCCGCCGGTGCGGCTGTCGTATTCGTTGAGATTGGTATGGACCGTGTGGCGGGAGCTTCCCGAACTGCTGCCGTTGTTAACGAAACCTATATCGACATCGGGGTTTTCGAAGGTGCCGTAGCGGGCCTCGACGTTGCAGGGCGTCAGGTTGTCATGTTCGATGCATGAGTATCGTTGGGTGCGACAAGGCGTATCGAAAAAATAGGTGCATGTATAGCATAGTGCATTGTCGCTGATATTGTTACGAAATATGCGATAGAAGTACGTCTTATATTCCTGGAGGCCGGTGAGGGTGACAGTTGGCGTGGAGGTGACGACCGAATGGTTCAGGCTGGCGGCGTTTGTGCCGTAGCGGACGGTCCACTGGGAGGTGGTTGGGTTGGGATCGACCCACGAGATGACGACAGCCGTGTCGGATACTGCGGTGGTGACCTGCTGCATCCAGTTGCTGTTGGAGTCGCATGAGGTGACCGTCAGCGAGAAACCGCTCCGATTGACAGATCCGTCGGAGGTGAACTTGATGAAGAGGATGCCCGAGTGGCACTGCGTTAAGGAGATGCTGCCTATGCCGGTGTAGCTGTTGATGAGATTACTCCCCGAGAGGGAACCGTTATATATTTCGATGCGGTCGTAGTTGGTCTCGGTGTTGTAGGAGCCGTTGAACTGGATGCCGGCGCCATTGGCAGTCATCAGTTTGACGATGCCGTTGCAGCGATTGCCATAGTTGCCTGTTCCACCGGGGTCGAGGACGGTGTAGGTGGTGTTGGGCTGAAGGATGTAGGTCTGGATGCCGCTGGAGGGCATGGTGATGGTCTGAGCCCACGACAGAGCGCACGCCACAAACAGCATGACAAAGAGACACACCATTCGGAGAAGGGGTGCTCGTTTTTTGCCCTGATGGAGAAAGCGGCTCATGAGTGGGGTCTATTTGGAATAATAATCGTCTGAGTAACGTGGAATTGTCTTTTTTATTTTATTAAAAGTGACATATTTATAAAAAGAAAATATTTGCATAAAAAAAATGGGTCGCTGCCGATCGGCAGCGACCCAATGCGGTATGGTGTTTCCAAACGAAAGGAATGTCAGGATTGGACTGGCAGGCCTTTCGGTTTGGGGTCGAGATGAACATCCATTTGCGGGAACGGGATGGAGATATTGTTGGCGTAGAAGGCCTTATAGATATTTTCGCGGATGCGCATCCATACGGTCCAATAATCCTCCACGGTGGTCCATACCCAGATGGAGTAGTCGACCGAGCTGTCGCCAAGATTGCTGACGGAGACCTTCGGAATGGGATCTTCGAGGATTTGCTTGTCCTCTTTGATGACGTCCATGATGACCTGACGCACCTTGTCGAGGTCACTGCCATAGGCCACGCTGGCGATGACATCGAGACGGATGACATTTTCGCGGGTGTGGTTGATGAGGCTCTTGGTGGCCAACTCGCTGTTGGGCACAATGATGATGCGGCCGTTGAAGGGACGTATGATGGTATGGAAGATACGGATTTCCTTGACATAACCTTTGTAGTTGCCGCATTCGATATAGTCGCCTGCCTTGAAGGGGCGCAGCAACAGGATGATGACACCCCCGGCGAAGTTCTGCAGGGTGCCTTGCAAGGCCATGCCGATAGCAAGGCCGGCGGCACCGAGGACGGCGATGAACGAGGTGGCTTTGATTCCGATAATGTCCATGGCCATGATGATAAGCATCACCTTCATCATGACGTCGACCAAAGAGGTGAGGAAACCTTTCAGGGTTCCTTCCGCGTTGCGTTTGTCGAGAAGCTTGGTGAGCGCTTTTTTGAGCAGCTTGATAAGTTTGAAACCAATCCAGAGCACCAGGATGCAGCCCAGCAGCTTGGGAACGAAGGCCACGGTGAGGTCGACAAGACCCGAGAGGGCGTCTTTGAAAATGGTGTTCTGACCTGTCACAACGTCTTTTATGTCGCTGAGGTTCATGTTTCGGACGGTGTCAATAATGGTGTGGACTGTGCTATCGGTCTTCTGTACCACTTCGGCCACACTGCCAGCGGCTACGCTATCGGTAGGTGCAGGTGTCGTTGCTTTCTGAGCCGCAAGGGCCATCATTTTTTCGGTTTCGTCTAAGAGGAGCATGGGAGTATTGTTGTTTAAAAAATTTAAGAGTTTAAGGTTTTGAAAGGGTTTGAGATGTTAAGATTAACGTTTTTTCTTTTTCTTTTTTGTTTTGGTCTTTGTTTTTGTTTGAGGTGTTTGGTCGGTCAGCGAGTCGGACAAATCTTTGGTGCGGATGACTTGCTGGTTGCCTTTGATGTTGAATGTGATGGATGCCCCGTCGTTGCGGACATCAAGAGTGACGGGGGCGCCCATGACAAGGGGCAGGTTGAGTTTGCAGTGACCTCCGGGAAATCCGCAGACTACGGGGATATTGTTTTTCTGAAGATATGTAAGGAAGAGCGCTTCGGCACTGGGGTAGTCAATGTCGTTGTCAATGTCGCTGAAGTCGCCCAAGATCACTCCTTTACAGCGGCTCAGCACCCCGTGGATGCGAAGCATGTTGAACATGCGGTCGATGTGATGCATGGTTTCGCCCACCTCTTCAATGAAGAGGATGATGTCTTTGTTTTTAAGACAGTCCATCTGGCTACCCAGCAAGGGGATGAAAGTGCTGAGATTGCCGCCCACCAAGGTGCCTTCGGCATGGCCCTTGCGGTTGAGCGGGTGGGAGGGAAGTTCGTATTGCGGAATGGTGCCGGTCAGCAGGTCGCGCATCACGGTGCAGGTGGCATCGGTGCCGCCGGTAAAGGCGACGTGGGAGCCGATGGTGCCGTGGATGCTCATGACACCGGAGGCGGCCTCCATGCAGTGGAGCGTGGTAATGTCGCTGAAACCGACAATCCATTTGGGACTGTCAGCGAGTTCGGAACTTTTGAGCCGTCCGTAGAAATGGATGGCGCCGTAGCCGCCGCGGTTGCATATGATGGCTTTGATGGTGGTGTCGCGCAGCGCCCAGCGCAGGTCGGTGAGGCGTTCTTTGTCGGTGCCGGAATACATGCCATGGTCGGTGCCGTCGGCGTAGGCGCCGATGACGGGGACGAAACCCCAGGAGCGGATGACGGCGGCAGCCTGATTGATACGTTCTGACGAGACGGAGTAGGAGGGAGTGATAAGTGCTATTTTGTCGCCCGGACGGAGGAATGCGGGAGCCTTGCACTTGAGAGAGGAGACTTCTTCCGTTGTGTTGTGCGGGTTCTTGGAGTTGTTGCTGCGGTTGCCTTTCTGGGCAAAAACGGGAGAAGTGACGGTGAGGGCCAGTAACAGGGTCAGAAGAAAAGTTGTTTTGGTAGACATTTTAATGATATGTGGCTTTAAAACTCTTTGGGTGAGTTGTTGTAGTCGGGGTCTGACTGTTGGGGACGGTAGGGCTCTTTGTCGGCGGGGTCGAGAATCAGGTTGTCTTCGATGGGGAATGGCTGCAGATAGTGATTCCCGTTGGGCGTGACAAAACGGACATTGTCGTAATCATTATCGTCTTCTTCCACATAGAGCATAACGGTCTGGTTGCTGAAAAGTTGTTTTTCGCCGTTCAGCGTCACTTCGCCGAAGGGATACCATCCGAGTACCGAAAAGCGGCGTTGTTTGCTTTCGTCGGAGTAGACAAGGTAGTTGACCCAGTAACATAAAGTCACATAGTCGGTCGAGGCTTTGAAGGTGAGGAGGAAGGATTCCCCGAGGGGATTGATGTCGGGCAGTTCCACATCGCCGTACATTTCGATGAATTCGTCGATGGCTTTCTGCAGCTGCGTCTCGTCCATGTCGAATAGGCGAATGGTACGGAGTTTGTCAGTTGTGGAGATTTCCTTGAATTCGCCGCTTTTGTCTTTTTTGTGGCGAGACATGAACAGACACACTATGGCGAGAAAAGCAAGTAATAGAATATACCCTGTATTCATTTGTTGATATTTGGGATTTAACGTTTTACGTTTAAAAATGTCGCTTAATATAGATTCAACACCTTATGCACGTGTATTGTTTTAATTAATGTTACAAATATCAATAACGTTGTGTTTTTGATTTTATTGTGTAAAATAAAACAGGTTGTCACATTGCGTGACAACCTGTTTTTTGTATACCCCTGGACGGGGATGCTTTGTTCCTCGGCGGGAATTATTCCCCACCGCGGAGACGCTTTATCCCTCTGCGGGAGGACCCGCTAGCAAAGCTCGTGGATTACGAGGCCGGAGCGCAGTTTGGGCTCGAACCAGGTGGTCTTCGGGGGCATGATGTTGCCGGTGTCGGCAATGTCGATGATCTGCTTCATGCTCACGGGATAGAGGGCGAAGGCGACCTTCATCTCGCCGTTGTCGACGCGACGTTTCAGTTCGCCGAGGCCGCGGATACCGCCAACGAAGTCGATGCGCTTGTCGGTGCGGAGGTCCTTGATGCCGAGCACCTTGTCGAGGACGAGGTTGCTGAGGATGGTAACATCGAGCACGCCGATGGGATCGTTGTCGTCGAAGGTGCCAGCCTTGGCGGTCATCTTGTACCAGTGTCCGTCGAGGTACATGCTGAACTCATGCAGCTTGCTGGGTTTGTAGATATCGGTGCCCATGTCCTGAACGTCGTAACTTTCGCTGACTGCAGCGATGAACTGCTCTTTGGTGAGGCCGTTGAGATCCTTGACCACGCGGTTGTAGTCGATGATGTTCAGCTGGTTGTCGGGGAAGATAACGGTCATGAAGTAGTTGTATTCCTCCTTGCCGGTATGAGCGGGGTTCTGCTCTTTCTTCTCCTGTCCCACGAGGGCGGCGGCGGCGCTACGGTGGTGACCGTCGGCGATGTACATGGCAGGAACTTTCTTGTCGAAGAGTTCGACGAGTTCGGCAATCATGGCCTTGTCGTCAATGACCCAGAAGCGGTGGCCGAAGCCGTCTTCCTTGGCGATGAAGTCGTAGATGGGTTTCTTGGCGGTGACGCTGGCAACAATCTCATCGATGCGAGCAACGGCAGGATAAGCGAAGAAAACGGGTTCGACGTTGGCGTTGGTGATGCGGACGTGTTTCATGCGGTCCTCTTCCTTGTCCTTACGGGTGAGTTCGTGTTTTTTGATGACTTTGTTGACGTAGTCCTCGCTGTAGGCGCAGGCGACGATACCGTACTGCCATTTGGCGTTGGCATCCTTGGGGTTCATGCTCTGGGCGTAGATGTAGAGTTTTTCCTCTTCATCCTTGACGAGCCAACCGAGGTCTTTGAACATGTTGTAGTTCTTTACGACCTGGAGGTAGACTTCGGGGGAGTGTTCGTCGGTGCCCTTGGGGAGGTCTATTTCGGCCTTGGTGACGTGGAGGAGGCTGTAGGGATTACCCTCGCATTCCACGCGGGCTTCTTCACTGTTCAGAACGTCATAGGGACGGGATGCCAGTTTCTCGACGATGTCGACGGGCGGGCGGAAGCCCTTGAAAGGTTTGATGATGCTCATAATTGAATATAATTGTTGTTGTGTTTTTTAAATAGTTTGGGACTGCAAAGATACGGATATTTTATCAATTGGTAAAATTTTTTTTAAAAACGGCAGCGATTATGATTGTAGCGGTGTTTTTTGAGGTGCGGAAATGAAATGCGAAGACCACACCCGGCAGTCAGCCTATAGCCGTTGCTTGATGGCCACCCAGACATTATGGAGATAGAAGCGGCGGAACATGGACTGCCCGTAGAGCGTTCGGTACTGGCGATGGAAACGCAGATATTTGCCAGCGCGACGGGCCACCCGCACCAGCGCCCAGCGGTGCCGAAGGGGACATTCCATATAGATGCTTTCGAAATCGCGATCAGTCAAACCCCGCGTTTCGCAGCAGGCCGGAGCGTTTGGCATTCCACTGCCGAAGAGGGAGATGCCATACTGCGTAAGCAACTCGACAAAGCATTCGACATCGGTGCCCTTGGCAAGTTGCCTGAGACGCTGGAAATCGAAGTCAGCGGAACGGACCAGAACGCACCAGTCGACCACATCGCGCAGACGGACTGGCTGGTGGAAGAAAACGGCATGATGTTCGATATGCTTGGCGAGGAAGAACGCCTCGTGTTCGGCGGAGAGGGCGTGGAGCTGCGTGTCGAGCAGCGAAAAGCGTCCGCTGCAATCCCACTGGGGGTCGTCGTCGTGATAGAGCAGATAGTTGTGGCACTCGAACGATACCCCCTCGAAAGAGAAGGAGGCATGTCGGCGGTCGTCACGATTGACGCTGATATGCAACGATTCGACGAGGTCGCAAAGCCGATCGGTATCGGTGCCGGTGTAGAGGTCATTGTCGCCACATTCGCGGTGGAGGGGCACAGGATAGCGACGCGCCAAGGAGCTGCCCTTGACCACCACTACCGGCAGCGCCAGACGCTGATCCACCATCTGGGCAAAGTGGACGAGCGCCTCCTGGCGCCGACCATTGTTGTGTTCGATGGTCTGCGACATGGAAGTGAAATGGAAGAGGACGCGACGCAGCGGCCGTTGCGCTTTGGGGAGGAGCTGCACAGCGTCGTAGAGCAACGACGTGACGGCCTGACGGCGAGAGTCGTCGAAGAGCTGCTGCCACGCTTCTTCCGAAAGAGGCTGCGGCAATGCGTCGACAGGATTCGGTCCGCCGAAGAGAGAGAAGGAGAGCAACTTGGGGAGGAGGGTATTCATCGCAAAAGTCGGCAAGAAGTGGAAAGCAGGAACAGAAGACAACGACCGTTGAGCAAGCGCCCTTTGAGCGACGCCGGCCTGTAGCCCAGTTGGTGCAGCCGGCTGCGGAATTCGAAAAGCAAATTCCACGGGCAGCCTTTGACAGCCAGCACCCGCAAATAGAGGTAGCAGTAACGGTCGAAGAGTTGGGGCAGCTGTCGACAGTCGGGATGACGGCCGACGAAGGCGGAGAGACGGTCGAAGAAATCGATGATATCGGGCAGAAACTGCTGGCACCGAGCCGAGTTCCACGCGCCCGAGGTCAGGGAAGGCTGATCGGAAGTGCGGATGTATGGCGAGAGCCCCTCATGGGTGTGGACCGTCGCGACCGTGTCGAGGAGCTGAAGCACGAAAGAAGAATCCTCGAGCAGCGAGCGTCCTTCGGGATAGCGCAGTTCCGGATGGTGTAGCAACAGGCCGCGCGCCACCAGATAAGTAGTATGATCAAGACATCCGCTGCGCGGCAGCAGCAATTGTGACAACGACAGCGGGGCACTCGGCGTAACGGGGACCTCCCCCACCCTGTCGACCCCCTGCTGCATGGGACCCGTGTGGAAGAGCAGCGCCCCGTCGGGCAATGACTGCAGCAGTTCGAGCAGCCGATCTAAATGGAGCGGCGCCACCCGGTCGTCGGCATCGAAAAACCACACGAAACGTCCGTCGGCATGAGCGATACCCGCGTTGCGCGCTGCCGCCGCGCCCGCATGGGACTGACGCACCACCGTCACCTGCGGACGGTCGACGCAGACAGGCACGTCGGACCCGTCGTCGACCACGACGAAATCGACCGACTGCAGAAATCGAGGAGACAGGAAAAACGAATCCAAGCAGCGTTCGAGTGCGGCGGCGGTGTTGTAGACGGGTATGATGACGGTGAGCAGCACGCTATCCATGAGCAGCAAACATAAAAAAGGTTGCGACCCAGGGGCCGCAACCCTAATCATGTGTATGACTACGATTTATTTCTTTTCGGGAATTGCTTCGAGCGCAGCGACGAGATAGTCGTAGAACTTCTTGCAGCTAGGAATGTTGGCGCGCTCGTCGGGGCTGTGGGGGCTCTGGAGTGTAGGACCGAAGCTGATCATGTCCATGTTGGGGTATTTGCCGCCCAGGAGACCGCATTCGAGACCCGCGTGGATAGCCACGACAGCCGGTTCTTTCTTGTAGAGCTTCTTGTAGGTCTGCTTCATGGTTTTGAGCAGCGGGCTCTGCATGTTGGGTTTCCAACCCGGGTAGGCGCCGCTGAGTTTGCAGGTGCCGCCAGCCAGTTCGGCGAGGCAGACGAGGCGTTCGGCGAGGGCTTCCTTGGCGGTGTCGACAGAGGAGCGGAGAAGCGCCTGGACGGTGAAGTTCTTGCCGGTGGTCTTGACGATGGCCAGATTGAGGGAAGTCTCGACGAGGCCTTCCATATCGCGGCTCATGCGGATGACGCCGTTGGGGGCAACCATCATGAGGTTGATAATCTTCTGGGTATCGGCGTCGCAGATGACATTCTGGGTCATGCGCACCTTTTCATACTTCATGAAGAAGTCGGGTTCGACGGAAGCCAGTTCCTTCTTGACCCAACCGGCCACCTTGTCGAATTCGGCGAGGATGCACTCGGTATGTTCCTTGGGGAAGGCGATGACCGCTTCGGCGTCGCGCGGGATGGCGTTGCGCATGTTGCCGCCGTTGATGCTGATGAGGCGGAGGCCGCACTCAGCCACCCAACGAAGGTGACGGAACATCAGTTTATTGACATTGGCGCGACCGGTGTTGATTTCCATGCCGGAGTGGCCGCCCTTGAGGCCGCCGAAGGAGACCTTGTAGGCGCAGTAGTCCTTGGGAGCCTTCTCGGTGCTGTAGGGGATGGACATTGTAGCGTCGATACCGCCGGCGCAACCCACGTAGAGTTCGCCTTCGGTTTCGGAGTCGAGGTTGAGCAGGAACTCACCCTTGAGTTCGCCAGCCTTGAGACCGAAGGCACCGGTCATACCGGTTTCCTCGTCGGTGGTGATGAGGGCTTCGAGCGGACCGTGCTTGATGGTTTTAGACTCAAAGACAGACATGATTGCGGCGACGCCCATACCATCGTCGGCACCGAGGGTGGTGTCGCAAGCGTAGACCCAGTCTTCGACGATTTTGGTTTCAATAGGATCTTTAAGGAAGTCGTGAACTTTGCCGGCGCGAGCCTGGGGCACCATATCCATGTGGGCCTGAAGCACTACGGGGCGGCGGTTTTCCATACCCTTGGTGGCGGGTTTGGTCATGATGACGTTGCCGACCTTATCGACACGGCAGTCAATTTTCTTCGATTTTGCCCATTTCACAAGGAAGTCGCGTACAGCCTCTTCGTGCTTCGAGGGGCGCGGGCAACGGGTGAGGGAGTAGAAATTGCTCCACAATGCTTTCGGTTCGAGATCTTTGATAGTCATAATATTATGTATTTTAATTAATAATCTGCATCAAGATTGAGCGTACAAAAATACGATTTTTTCGGAATACGACAAAATTTTTTTTTCAATAGCGCGTTTGAAAGAGAAAAAGTAAACCACGATGACCTGTTCCAACTGTCCCCGCCAATGTGCTGCACGACCCGGATTCTGCCGGGCCGACTCCACCCATCCGGAGGTGGCGGCCGTCTATGCCCACACCGGCGAGGAGCCGCCGCTGTCGGGACGCAAGGGCATCAGCAACATCTTCTTCGCCCACTGCAACTTACAGTGCTGCTATTGCCAAAACCATGAGATATCGCGTGGGGAGGTGGACAGTGCACGCATCGGGTTGCATAGCATCGACGCCATCGTCGACGCCACGGTGAAAAGCCTGGAGCGGACGGAGAACATTGTGGGACTGGTCAGTGCGACACAATATGCCGACATTGTGCCGGCCATTGTGGAAGGACTGCACGCACGGGGCTGCAGACCCACCATCGTCTACAACAGCAACGGCTACGAGCGCGTAGAGGTGCTGCAACAACTGGAGCCCTACATCGACATCTACCTGCCCGACTACAAATATGCCGACCCGCAACTGGCAGGACGCTATTCGAACGCTGCAGACTATCCGGAGGTGGCCGGGCGGGCACTGAAGGAGATGTACAGCCAACGAGGATCGTCACTCCCCACCGACGACGACGGGATAGCCTTCAGAGGCTTGATTGTACGCCACTTGGTGCTGCCCGGACAGGTGGAGAATTCAATTGCCTGTCTGGAATGGATGGCCGACCACCTGTCGACGAACATCCATATCTCGCTGATGGCACAATACTTTCCGCCGAAAGGCATTGCGCTGCCCGACGAACTGAACCGGCGGCTGACCCCCGAGGAATACAATAGGGTGACGGATGCCTTCTACGCTCTGGGCTTCCACAAGGGATGGGTCCAGGAATTGGCATCGGCCGAGAACTACCATCCTCACTTTGAAGAGGAAACCACTTTCGGGAATAGAGAATAGCGATTTTTCATGATTCTTTGGACACACATAACCTTTTAAATAATAGCACTTTTGGCAAAACAGACGAAATACTCGCTGAGCGTTGAAGATGTGTACTCGCACTACGACGAAATGCTTGAAACCACCGCCATGTTGGCGTGGAACACGAGCTATTCGGCCTACACCTTCGCATTTCACCTCAACCAACTCTATGGGCTTGAGCTGCAACGTCGCGACGACATCTGCCTTTCGACCCTCAAAGAGGAGATACAATGCTCGGTATATTCCTACGACGACATGGTGAACCACCTGTCGTTCTACCTGATAGAGAACGGGCTGTCGAGTCGCCAACAGGTGCAGGAGCTGTCCTATTTCGACAAGACGCTCCTCATCCACGGCCCAGAATCGTTCGATCGCGCCCAACAGATATACGACGACCTGAATGCGCCAGAACGGACGGAGACCGACCTGATTGCCATGCAGCGCGAAGCCTTGCGACTGTCGTTTGTCAACTCGGGTATTGTGGAAAGTGAAAGCTTCGATTTCTCGGACCCCGACGAACCAAGGTCGTCGATGATTGCCCCCAACACGACACCCAACAAGAAACAGCAGGCTTTCCTGGATTTCCAGATGAAGTACATTCAGGGCATCTTTGTCGAGCTGGATGATATTCTGGTGGATTTCGACTAACTTATTTTTTGATGGACTTTAAGGACTTTAAGGACCTTAAGCACGTTAGGGACCTTAAGGACTTTAAGGACCTTAAGCACGTTAGGGACCTTAGGGGCTTTTGGGACTTTTGGGCCAACATTTTAGATAAAAAACAGGCAGACACCAACAACACTGACTATAGCGCCCAACACTTCGCGCAGGGTAACTCGCTGATGGAACAGCCATGCGGCGGGGGCGATGATGAGGACCGGTGTGAGGGCGAAGATGGTTTGCGCGATGCCGGTGGCGGTGTATTGCGTGGCCATCAGCGAAAGGCTGACGCCCACAAAGGGGCCGAAAAGCATGGAGAAGAAGGCACAACGGAGCGCCTTGCGGTCACCAAGGGCCTGTCGCAACTGGCGAGGACCCTCTTTGGAGAAGAGCAACAGCAGAAGCAGGAAACCCACCAAACCTATAGTGCCCCGTATCATGGTGGAAGCAAATGGGATGCTGAAGCTCAGCGGTAGGCTGAGGAGGGCACCGTCGGGAACCATGTCGGATGTAATTCCCTGCGCTGCCAAAGCGTCATCGTAGCACTGCAACCCTATCTTGCTCAGCACCAGCCCGGCACCCTGACAGATGCCAGCCATGGCAGCAAAAAAGACCCCTTTGGGGGGCAGTCTGAGATGCCACTGGGCGTGACGGGAAGCGGACGGAGCGTCGGCCGAGGGGTCCTGCTTGGAGAGCACCGACAACGCAATGCCGCCAAGCGTGACGAGCATGCCAACAACTGCCAAGGGTCGCATGGCTTCGTCGATGAAGAGCCTTCCCAGCAAGGCCGCTGTGGGCGCCGACAGGGTCATAAAGAGCTGTCCGAAACGGGAACCGATGATGATGTAACCCTGCATAAGACAATAGTCGCCAACCACATAGCCCACCACTCCCGACAGAAGCAGCCACAACCAGGTGCCGGCATCGGCAAAACGCGGATAAGGAGCGCCCATGACCAGCCAAAGGGTCAGAGCAAGGAAAAGCAACGAGAGGGTCATACGGATGGCATTGAAAGGCAATGACCCGATGCGCTTGGAACCGACCTCGGCAAAAAGAGCCGTCACCGTCCAAGACAACGCCACAACCAGGGATAAGATTTCTCCAAAAAACATAACGCCATAACGGAAAGGAAACACTTTTATTTTAAGACCGAAGGGACTTTAAGGACTTTAAGGGCCCTAAGGACTTTAAGGACCAAGCGATTTGAGGCTGAAGAAAGAGTGATTTCCGGCAGAAGGCTTTCGGACAAGGCTACAGAACGATGAAAATGAACAATTTTTTTCACAACAAAAGATTTTTTTGTACTTTTGCAACTTGAATTGTTTGAAACAATCGTCGATAACAACCATCAAAAAACTAAAAACCAATTATTTGTAACCCAAATTAAACACCCCATGGAAGAGCTAAAAGAGATGCAACCCGAGGCAGTGGAGAGCCCTAACAACAACAACGAGAGCTCCATTACTGACAACGCTCCTGAAACACAGGCTCAAGAGGCCGTCGAGACCACTCCCGCCGAGACCCCGGAAACGGTAAACGAGCACGCTGACCCCATCAACGAAACCCACGAGGCTGCACCAGCAGCTACCGAAACACCTGCCGACAACGCAGAAAATGCTGCCGACAACGAAACGAAAAACACCGTCGAAGAAGAGGCCGCCATCGAGGAAGAACCCGTGGTGGACTACAGCAACCGCACCCGCGAAGAGCTGGTGGAAGACCTGAAAGAGCTGCTGCAGACCGACGACATCACCAAAATCAAGAACCGTGTCGCCGCACTGAAGCTCTGCTTCTCCAACGCCGACCGCGAAGCCAAGAAGGCTGCCTTCGACAAATTCATTGAAGAGGGCGGCAACAAAGACGAATACGAAGGCAACGACGACGACACCGCCATCAATTTCAGAAAGACCTATGCCGTGTATCGCGAACGCCGGCAAAAACATATAGATGAAATCGAGGCCCGCAAACAGCAGAACCTCGAACAGAAAAAACAGATCCTCGAAGAGCTCCGCAAACTGATTGACAGCGACTCGGAGAGCCTGAAACAGACCTACGACCAATTCAACGCCATCCAGGATCGCTGGAAAGCCATCGGCGACGTGCCCCGCACCGAAATCAACGGCCTTTGGCAGAACTACCACTTCCTGGTGGAGCAGTTCTTCAACAAGGTGAAGATGAACAAGGAGCTGATGCTTCTGGACCAGAAAAAGAACTTGGAGAGCAAGACCCTGCTGTGCGAACGCGCCGAAGAGCTGATTGTGGAGACTTCGATCACCAAGGCATTCAAAGAACTGCAGAACCTGCGCGAACAATGGCGCGAGATCGGTCCTGTGCCTGTGGAACAGAACGACGAGATTTGGGCCCGTTTCCGCAACGCCGCCAACCAAATTGACGAACGCCGCAAAGAATTCTACGAACAGCGTCGCGAAGAGCTGGAGAAGAACCTGCTGGCCAAACAGGCACTGGTGGAGAAGATGCAGGAACTGACCGCTGAAAAGCCCACCAGCACCAAGGTGTGGAACGAGACATCGGCCGCTTTGGACGAACTGCTGAAGGTGTGGAAAAGCATCGGCACCGTGCCCAAGGAGCAGAACGAAGAGATATGGAGCACCTTCAAGGGCGGCATCGACCGCTTCTACGAACAGAAGAAGCTCCACTTCGAAACCCTGAAGGACGAACAGACCGAAAACTACAATAAAAAAATCGACCTCTGCCTGCAAGCCGAAGCCATCGCCAAACGCGAAGACTGGAAGAAAGCCACCGAAGAACTGCTGAAACTGCAGGACGAATGGAAGAAAATCGGTCCGGTGAACAAGAAAGTGTCGGAGAAGATTTGGCAACGTTTCCGTGGCGCTTGCGACGAATTCTTCTCAAAGAAATCGGAATACTACAACAACCTGCGCGGTTCGGAACAGGAGAACCTGCAGAAGAAAGAAGCCATCCTGACCGAACTGAAGGCCTACAGCTTTGGCGAGAACAAGGATGAGAACCTCAATGCCATCAAGGACTTCCAGCGTCGTTGGATGGAGGTGGGCTATGTGCCTATCGCCGAAAAACAGCGTCTGCAGAAAGAATTCCGCGACACCATCAACGGACTCTTCGACCAGCTGAAAATCAGCGCCCGCGAAGCACAGGCCAACGCCTACAGAGAACGTGTCCGCAACACGATGGGCAACCACCAGTCGCTGAACAACGAACGCAACACACTGCTCACACAGATTCAGCGAATCCAGGACGACATCAAGCTGTGGGAGAACAACCTGGGCTTCCTGGCCAATTCCAAACAGGCCGACCTGCTGAAAGAGGAATTCGAGAAGAAGATGCAGAACGCTCGTCAGCAAATAGCGCTGCTGGAGGCAAAACTGCGCATTCTGGACGAGTCGGAAAAGGGGTCCGAAAACGAAGAACAGCCGGCCGAACAGGCTTGACAATAATTGCAAGGCTCACCAGCCTACGATAACAGCCGCCTAGATGGCGGCGACAACTGAAAAAAGTTGACTCCTCAGGGGGTCAACTTTTTTTTGATAGGACGATGCTTTTTCAAGGTCTCCAAGGGTCATAGGAGCCTAAGGGGCCTAAGTGTGTTTATGGTCCTCTGGCCCTTTAGGGTCTGATGTCAAAGGGTGGGGTGGTCGTATTGCGACGGTTTCTTTGAGGTTTGGACAATCAATTTCAAAAAGTTTATGTAATTTTGCATTTTATTTATAAGATAAAATAATGAAAAGATTTTTTTGGAACCTATTTATATTTAGCGTATTGGGGACAGCGTTGCTGAGCGGTTGCCGGGGCGGACAACCGACAGAACACAAGGAGGGCAACATCGAAATTGCCCGATTTGAGAAAGTGCTGTTCGACACACCTGTCGACCAAATGCGGGAACGACTGACCGATTTCCGCAACCAATATCCCAGCCCGCTGCTGAACATCTATCCCGACAATGCCGATTTTATGGCCCAGCTGCAAGGCTTCATCGCCGACAGCATCATGCAGCGCATCTATACCATCAGCCAGCAGCACTACGACAACCTGTCGTGGTTGGAAGAGGAACTCACCAAAGCACTAAAGAAAGCTGCCAAAGAGGACGCCGACATAAGCATGGAGCATTTCGCCACCTTCGTGTCGGGATTTTTCGACTATTCGCAACGCATATTGGCTGACCGCGACAGCAAGAGTCTGTTGGTCAGCATCGACCAGTATGCCGTCGGACACATGGAGCAATACAACTACTTCGGGCTGCCGATGTTCATTGTCACCTTGAGCGACAGCGCCTATCTGGCGTCTGACATCATGGGCGAAATCGCCCGCCAATACATCGCCTCGCCCGAAGAAAGCCAGATCACCATGCTTGACCGCATGGTGATGGAAGGCAAGGTGCTGTATTTTCTGGACGTGGTGATGCCCAAGAAAGCCGACCACCTGAAGATTCGCTACACTCCCGAACAACTGGAATGGTGCCAGCGCAACGAAGGCATGATCTGGGCCTACTTCATACAGCACAACCTGCTCTACGAGAAAGACTTCAACCGCTACCACAATTTCGTGGACGACGCCCCGAAGACCAACGCCTTCAAGGATTCGTCGCCGCGAACCACCGACTACATAGGGTGGCAGATTGTACGCAACTACATGAAAAACAACAAGTGCAGCATGAAGGAACTGTTTGAAAACACCAATTCACAATCCATTCTGCAAGCCTCGCAATACAAGCCCTGACGAAAACCAGCGGCATCCGCTGCCGCCAAACCACCAAACATAACATCAACTATCACCCGAACAAATCTATTCAACACCACAACCCATCATGACGAACAACAAAGGCTGGTTCCATCCCAGAAGCACCTATGGTTATCTGGCAACAAAAATTATCATCGCCTACATCTTCCTCCTGCTGACGCAGGTGGCCTTCTATCTGCTCAACGCCACCCATTTCCCGATTGACAGCTTCGGCGAGTGGGTAGGCTGCGTTTGGGGTTTCACGCGTTTTGCCTTTGCCACGCTGACACTGGTGCTGCTGCCCTTCATCGTGATGAACCTGCTGCCCCTCAACTGCCGCTGGAAACCCTGGTTCCGCGGACTCAGCAACTGCCTATACCTGATTCCGACGCTGGTGGTCATTGTTGTGAACCACATCGACGTGGCCTACTTCCAGTTCACCTACCGCCGCATGAGCAGCGAGATGTTTGCCTACATGGGCGTTGGCGGCGACATGGGCAACCTGATACCGAAATTTCTGGTCGACTACTGGCCCGTCAGCGTCAGCGGCGTCGCCATCATCATCCTTTTCATCCTCTTCTCGCACCGCACCGTCTTCCCCACCTTCAACGAATACAATATCAACCGTCGCAACGACTACATCGGCCTGGCCATATCGCTGGTGCTCACGTGGATATTGATGCGCGGCGGACTGCAACGCCATTTTATCGAATTGAACGATTCGGCGCGTTACTGCCAGATGAAGAACACCCCGCTGGTGCTCAATTCGCCCTACAACATCATCCGCACCCTTGGCGTCAGCGACCTGGAGGAGGTGCACTACATGAGCGACGAGGAGGCCACACAGCTCTTCGACCCATTGTTTGTGCCACTGGCCAACAGTCAGAACAACACCCAGCCGATAGCATACAACAACTTCTGCGCCGGCGGCGGACAGATCACCTACATGGGCAACGACAGCACGCTGCACCAGCGCGGCAAGAATGTGGTATTCATCATCCTGGAAAGCTTCTCGCAAGAATATATGGGCTGTTACAACGACGGCGTAATGGAGAGCTTCACCCCCTTCTTGGATTCGCTGGCGGCGCACAGCCTGCTGTTCCAAGGCCGCTCCAACGGCAAGAAATCGATAGAGTCGATACCCTCCGTGATGGCTTCGCTGCCCACACTGATGGACCGTCCGGTGCTGATGTCGACATTCAAAAACAACGACATTGTCGGACTGCCCATGCTGCTGAAACGGCACGGTTACAACACCGCTTTCTTCCACGGCGCCTACAACGGGTCGATGGGTTTCGACGTCTTCTGCAAAAAGATAGGTTTTGACGCCTACTACGGCCGCAACGAATTCGGCAACGACGCCTGCCACGACGGCACCTGGGGCATCTTCGACGAGCACTTCCTGCAATACATGGCCAACCAGCTGACACGGACCCCCGAGCCCTTCTTTGCCGGTGTATTCACCATCTCGTCGCACCATCCCTACACCATCCCGAAAGAATACAAAGGCACCTTCAAGAAAGGCATCCACCCCATTCTGGAATGCGTGAACTACAGCGACATGGCATTGCGCAAGTTCTTTGCCACCGCCGCGCAGCAGCCCTGGTACGAGAACACCATCTTCGTCATCATGGCCGACCATCCCGCACAGGCCCTTTCGCCACAATTCAACAACTACAACGCCTGGTACCGTATCCCGATGATCATCTTCGACCCCCAGCATCCCGAGGGCCAACGCAGCGATCGCATCATGCAGCAGAGCGACGTCATGCCCACCTTCATCGACTATCTGGGCTACGACGACCCATGCATCTGCTTCGGCACCAGCGCATTGCAGCAACGTGAGGGATGGCAGATAGCCTACGGCTGCGGCTACCACCAACTGGTGGACAACAAGGGCGTGGCGCTGTTGGAAGAGAGCAGCAGCCGCACCCTCGAGGAGGACGGCAACGGCAAACTGCAGCTGCTCAAAGCCATCCTGCAGCAATATAACAACCGCATGATCAACAACCGACTGAAGCCATGAAACGCAACATCCTTTTCATCGTCAACCCTGTCTCGGGCATTGGGAAGCAGAAAAAAATAGAGACCATTCTGGAGAACACGATAGACCATTCGCTGCTTGACTACACCGTGCGCTACACCGAGCGCATCCACCACGGCACCGAACTGGCTCGCGAAGCCGTACAGCAGGGTTGTTTCGACGCCATTGTCGCCGTAGGCGGCGACGGCAGTGTGAACGATGTGGTTTCGGGCATGGTAGGTTCCGATCTGGCGCTGGGCATCATTCCCTGCGGCAGCGGCAACGGTCTGGCACGCAACCTCAAGATACCGCTGACCCCCACCCATGCCGTGGAGGCCATCAACCGATACAAGATTGCCGAAATCGACACCATCTATCTCAACGACCGCGTTGTGACCAGCATCGCCGGCATCGGATTCGACGCCCGCGTGGCTCGACGCATGAAGCAAGCCAAAGCCCGCGGATTGCAAGCCTACGCCAAAATCATCCTTACCGACTACCCCACCTACAAGGAACACACCTTCCGGCTCAACATCGACGGCAACGAAATAGAACGCAAAGCCTGGTTCATCAGCTTCGCCAACTCCAACCAGTTCGGATACAATACCGCTGTGGCGCCCATGGCCAAACTCGACGACGGTCTGATCGACGTCTGCATCGTGGACCGCATCCCCCTGCTTCATCTGCCCCTCACCGCCCCCCTGCTCTACCTCAACCACTTCGAGCTCTCGCAGCATGTGGAATACTTCAAGGCCCGCGAAGTGACCGTCTACAACAACGAGGAACGCTGGGTCAACATCGACGGCGAAGGCGAACGCATCGGCACCGAGCTCCATTTCTTCAACCTCCGCAAATCCCTTCGGGTGCTGGTACCTTAACAATCAACCTCCAATCATCAGTTCAACCGTGTCAAAGAAAAACAAAATTGGGGTGGTTTATTCCACCAATCCGGACTTCGACTACCAATACGAAGACGACATCATCGAACAGGTGACGCTGCCGCCCCAGCAGCAGAAACTGCACGTCACCCTCGACCGCAAGCAGCGTGGCGGCAAACAAGTCACACTGGTAAGCGGATTTGTCGGCACCAGCGACGACCTGAACGCACTGGGCAAGATGCTCAAGACCAAGTGTGGCGTCGGTGGCAACGTCAAAGACGGGGAAATACTGATTCAGGGCGACCACCGCGAAAAGGTGCAGTCCCTGCTGACCGCCGAGGGCTACAAAACCACCAGAAACTAAGGCATACGTAACAACAGGAACGGTCGTTCCGACACCGTTCCCTCTTCCTTGCAAGCCACCGACTGTGAGGGTGGAAATTATTTGTACTTGGTGGTCACCGACTTGTGTCGTCCACCTTTGTAGAAATGCTTTTTCCAGTAGCTGTTCTCGAGCGAGCTGATGATGACACCGTTCGAGGTGGAGGAATGGACAAACAGATCGTCGCGCAGATAGATGCCCACATGGCCCACATTGCCTTTGGAGTTGAGGAAAAAGACCACATCGCCCTCGCGCAGATTATCCCGTTTCACATCCTTATACATGTCTTTCTGGATATCGCTGGCCGTACGGTGCAGCGCAACACCGTACACCGCCTTGTAGACATGTCCCACAAAGCAGGAGCAGTCGACGCCGTCGGTAGTGCATCCTCCATAGAGGTAAGGCGTTCCGTACCAGCTGTCGATAGCCTCATACAGTTTGGGATTGTCCTTGTCGTTGAGTTCCATGCCGCAACGCGACCCCGCCCGTCCGTGGCTCTGGGGTTTGGCATCGTCATTGGGACGGTGGGAAAGCTCCTCCTTGACATATTCGTCGGCATAGAGCTGTCCGACGATATAGTCCTCGTCTTCAAGATCCGTGTTGAAAAACTTCTTGAGTGCCTGGCACGAAGAGAAAGAGGCTGCCGCCAGACATGCGGCCAATGCCCAAACGATGTATTTGCTTGACGATTTCATAGGTTACGCGTTGTGTTTATGGTTAGCTATCCGAAGCGTGGTTTCAATCCGACTCGGCAACACGGGTCACGACAAAGACATCCTCCTTTTCGCCCTTCATGAAGTAGGTCTCGCGTCCGTAGCGTTCGATGGAGTCGATGTCGTTTTTGAGCCGTTCCGCCTTGATGCTGTCGGCGGTGATGCCCTGTTTGAGAGTGTCGATGGTATAGTTCAATTCGGCCACATCGTGTCGCAGCGAACGGGTCACGAAGAGGTTGTTTTCGTCAAGAAAAAGGATGATCAGCAGAAAGATGATACAAGTGATGACATACTTGTTCTTGATGATTTTCCAGACTTTGGTATCCTTGAAATTCATTGTGCTTACCGAATTTGCGATGTTATTTGACCCTCAGACGCTGACCGACGCGTATCTTGTCTGATCTGAGGTTGTTCAGCTGCTTCAGTTTGGTCACCGAGGTGTGGTGTTTGCTGGCAATCTTGCCCAAGCTGTCGCCCTTTCGCACCGTATAGTAGACCGGGCTGTTGTTTTTGGCAGTATTTGTCTTGGAGGTAGTCTTTGTGGTTGACTTGGTGCCGGTGTTGCTTTTGTTGTTATCGGCTTTTGTCGTGTTGGCGGTCGGTTTTGAAGTGTTGTTGGCCACCTGCGACGAGTCGGCAGCGGTGCTGACCGTGTCGTTTTTCGAACCCTCTGACTCGTTGGAAGACTTGTTGTTATCCTCTTTGGCCGGCAGATATATTTTGAGGCGGGTACCCACCTTGAGCGAACTCTTGCGGCCTTTGCCGTTCCAACGTTTCAGGCTGTTGACCGAAACGCCATAGCGGTTGGCGATGCCGCTCCATGTCTCGCCTTTGCGCACCTTATGGTAGACGATGGTACCCGACGAGACCGACGAGGCCACATAGGTGTTTTTCTTGGCAATGGTGTCCTTCGAGACCCTATAGATGGAATCCTCATATTTCAGGAAGAGGCTGGAGCGGTTGGAAGGCAGGCAGATGGCGTAGGAGCGCGACGATGCCGGCACCACATCGGCCCGGTACTGCGGGTTGAGCTGGCGCAGCTGCACCGTCGGAATGCCAGTGAATTTGGTCACAGCGGCAAAATGGACATCTTTGTGCAGATGGATGGTGTCGGTGCGCAGCGGCAGTTCGTAGCGGCCCGCCGTAAGTCCGTGTTCCTGATAGTAGTTCATGACATAGGTGGCACCGATATAGGCGGGGATGTAGCCGCGCGTTTCGCGGGGCAGGTAAGGATAGATTTCCCAGAAGGTATGTTTGCCGCCCGAACGGGCAATAGCCTTGTTGACGTTGCCCGGACCGCAGTTGTAGGCCGCCATGGCCAGCTGCCAGTCGCGGTAGATGTCGTAGAGCGAACGCAGCAGTCGGGCCGCAGCGACAGTCGACTTGTAGGGGTCGCGGCGCTCGTCGACCAGCGAGTTGACTTCCAAGTCATAGTGCCGTCCGGTGGAATACATGAACTGCCACAATCCGGCAGCGCCGGCACGTGAGGTGGCTTGGGGGTTGAGGGCCGATTCGACGATGGTGAGATATTTCAGTTCGGCAGGCACCTTGTAGCGGTCAAGCGTCTCCTCAAACATGGGGAAATAGTATTCAGTCAATGAGAGCATTGCATCCAGTCGGCGGCTCATGATGCGCACATAGAGCTTGATATAGGCACGCACATCGCTGTTGTAGGTCATGGGCACCACCATGTGGAGGCGCTGCAAGCGGTGGATGAAGACCGAGTCGGGAATATTGTCAAATTCGGCATAAGCCTGCGAGGCCTTGCGGTTGCGATGTCTGTTGGCCGACTGGACATACTGCTGCATATAGAAATTATGGAGCAGGCTGTCGTAGTTGGCGGCATCCACTGCCAGGAAGAAATTCGTGTCGATGCTGTTGTCGGGGCGTTGGCCGAAAACGGGAACGGAAGCAAGTGCGAGTGAAGCCAACAAAGAAAAGACAGCAATATAATGATGGATGAGTTTGTTCATAGCGAATGAATTTGAATAATTAACTCAAATAGTTCTATTTTATTATACGAAAATCCTGAAACAATGAAAAAAAAAGGATTTTCACGAAAAAAAACAAAAAAAATATCAAATCATATAAGATTGATTTTCAAACAAGAAATAAAGAATGTTAACATTTTCGTCATTCCAAAAATTGCATAGACTTTTTTTAACAATCACCAATTGTAAAAAAATTGCTATTTTTGCATCGATTAAAAAAGAAAATCAAACAATAAAAAAATATATGAGTACAAAGAAGTATACGCTGGTTATCAACCCAGGCGCAACCTCGACCAAGGCTGCTATCTACGAAGGAGAAAATGAAGTTTTCACCGAGAATTTGAGCCATCCTATTGAAGAGATCCAAAAATTCAAGGAAGTGGCCGACCAGTTCGACTACCGCAAAGGTGCCATTCTTGACATGCTCAAGCGCCACAATGTGGGCACCGACGAAATCGCCATCGTCATGGGCCGCGGCGGCCTGACCCGTCCTTGCGAATCGGGCACCTATGAGGTGAACGAACTGATGAAGCAGGAGTGCCACGACGGCATCCAGGGCAAGCATGCCTGCAACCTGGGCGCTCTGATAGCCGACAGCATCGCCACCGAAATCGGATTGGAGCACGCTTACATCTCCGACCCCGGCATCGTGGACGAGCGTCCCGATTACGCCAAAATCTCCGGCCACCCCGTGTTCGACCTCGACCCCAGCCGCGAAGGCGTCATCTGGCATTGCCTAAACCAGAAAATGACCGCCAAGCTCTATGCACGCGAACTGGGCAAACACTATGAGGACCTGAACCTTATCATCGCCCACATGGGTGGTGGTGTCAGCGTGGGCATCCACAACCACGGCCGCGTGGTCGAAGTGAACCGCGCTCTCTGTGGTCTCGGTGCCTTCTCGCCCACCCGTTGCGGCAGCATCAACGCCTCGAAACTCATCGAGGTGGCCTGCAGCGGCAAATACACCGAAGCCCAGCTGAAGAAGATGGTCACTGCCGAAGGCGGTTTTGTGGCTTATCTGGGCACTAACGACGCCTACGAGGTGGAAAAGAAAGCCCTTGCCGGCGACGAGAAATGCAAACTGCTGGTCGACGCCTTCTGCTATCAGGTGGCCATGGAAATCAGCCGTCTGGCTGCTGTGGTTTGCGGCAAAGTCGACGCCATCCTCCTCACCGGCGGCATCGCCTACAGCAAGCCTTGGATGGCCGAAATCACCAAACGCATCGATTGGATCGCCCCTGTCAAGATCTACAAAGGCGAAAACGAAATGCTGGCCCTTGCCATGTGCGGCAAAGAGATTTTGGATGGCGCCAAAGCCAAAATCTACGCCTAAGCCCAGCAAGCATCTTTCCAAAAAGAACCAACGACATGTATGCCGCATTGGGAGCCCGGCTCCCAATGCGGTTTGTTAAAATAGACAGAACATGAAAAAAACATTCATTCTTATCGCTGCCTGCTGTCTGACAGGCGTCGCCATGGCTCAGTCAGACGAGGTCACCATCAAACGCGGCAAAGCCGTGATGAGCGAATCCCACTACTACCAGATGCGTCAGGAGATGGAAGAAATGAGCAAAGAGCTCAAATCGCTGCAGAATGAGCTGAAAACGGCGAAAGCGACCGAAGCCAAACTGACCGAGCAGGTGAAGCGTCTGGACCATGGCCACAAGCAAATCACCACCTTCAACGACTCGGCATCGTACGCCATTGCCCGCGACATTGCCGCCAGTTGGCAGCAACAGCATCTGGGCATCGACCTCGACATCGTCTCCCAGTCGTTCTACGACATGGCCCATGGCAATGCCGGATTCCCGCCGCAGGTAAGCCAATCGCTGCTGCAACGCTTCCAACAGAATTTCGAGGAAAACCAGCGCAAAAAACATGAAGAGATGATGGCCTCCCTCGAAAAGAACAAGGCCGCCGGCAAAAAATTCCTGAAAGAAAACGCCAACAACAAGTCGGTCTACACCACCAATAGCGGATTGCAGTACCGCATTGTGAAGAAAGGCGAAGGCCGTAAGCCCACCGCCAAGAATATGGTCAGGGTACATTATACCGGCACCTTCATCGACGGCAAAAAATTTGACAGCAGCTACGACCGCGGAAATCCCGCCGAATTCTACGTCAACCAAGTGATTCCCGGATGGACGGAAGGTCTGCAGCTGATGAACGTCGGCTCGAAGTATATCTTTTACGTCCCCTCCGAATTGGGCTACGGCGACCGCATCAACGGCGAAATACCGCCGGGATCGACGCTCATCTTCGAGGTGGAATTGCTCGATATTGTGAAGTAAACAAACCTCATCAGCATCAGAGCCGTGCCCTCGCACGGCTCTTAGCCTTTTAAAACCCAACTGGAAAAAACGTGTCGAACACCTTCGGAACCCATTTTCGACTGACCACTTTCGGCGAATCGCACGGCGCCGCCATCGGTGGCGTGGTCGACGGCTGCCCTGCCGGCATCGTCATCGACCGCCAACTGCTGTCCGACGACATGGCACGCCGCCATGCGGGCAATGCCGCCACCAGCCGACGTGAACCCGACGAGGTGGAACTGCTGTCGGGTATCTACGAAGAGACCACCCTGGGCACCCCCATCGCTTTCCTGATCCGCAACAGTCAGGCTCGCAGCGACGACTACGACCAGCTGAAGGAACTGTGCCGTCCCGGACATGCCGACTACACCTACCTGCAACGCTACGGCCGCCGCGACCATCGCGGTGGCGGACGCGCTTCGGCACGTGAAACAGCCGCACGCGTGGCGGGCGGCGCACTGGCCAAGATGATGCTGCGCTCCTCGGGCATCAGCATCCAGGCTCAGGTGGCGGAAAGTCCCGCCCCTGCCGACCACGACAGCAGCGGCGGCATCATCACCTGCACCATCGACCACCTGCCGGCCGGCATCGGCGACCCCATCTTCGACAAACTCAACGCCCGTCTGGCGGCCGCCATGATGAGCATCCCGTCGGCCATCGGCTTCGAGATGGGTGCCGGATTCGAAGCGGCTCGAATGTCGGGCAGCCAATACCGCGACGCTTGGAACAGCGATTTCACCACCCGCACCAACCATTGTGGCGGCATTCAGGGGGGCATCAGCAACGGCATGCCCGTAGTGTTCCGCACAGCGTTCCATCCGGTGGTGACCATCGACCAACCCACCGAATGCATCGACGCCAATGGCAACCTCAAAACCATCACCCCCGGCGGTCGGCACGACCAATGCCATCTGCCCCGCACCGTGGTCATCGTGGAAGCCATGGCAGCGCTCACCCTGGCGGACTTCATGGCAAGAACAAACCCATAGAATCGCCATTTCACCGGACCCTAACGACGTCATCTTTTTTTTATTCAATCAATAGTATCAAGCAAAAACATCAATTCCCAATAATCAATCAGCAATGAACCGATTCTGCACAATGATATGGATGGCTGCCCTGCTGCTTTGCGCCACCGCATGCCACAACAAGCCCACCGACGGCAACGCCACCTTCACCATCGAAGGCACCCTGACCAACGCCGCCAACATGACCCTCTACCTCGAGGAGATGACGCCCGACAACGGAGCCAACTTCGTGGATTCCATCCGCTGCGACAGCAAAGGCCACTTCAGCTTTGAAGGCTCCATGCCCTACCAGACCTTCTACAACCTGCATGTGTCGCCGGTGGATTATATCGTCCTGCTGCCGCGCGATGCAGAACATATCGTCCTTCACGGCGACGCCACCAAATTGGGCAGCACCTACCGTGTCGAAGGGTCGCCCGAATCGCAACTGATGTGGGAGATTCAGGACCACATCAACGCGTCGAACCTGGTCATTTCTGACATTGCCCACCAGGACCAGCAAAACAAAGCCACCATGAACGCCCAGCAGTACGAGGAGGCCCATAAGGTCACCGACTCCATCTTCGTCTCCAACCGGCAGCTGGTTTACCTGACCCTCTACAACTTCATCAACGATCACCGCGGTTCGCTCAGCACCCTCTACGCCATCGACGCCCCCTACAACCACACCATGCGCGTCTTCTACGCCGAATCGGACTTCGAGGTGTTCGAAACCGCACTCGAAGGACTGAACGACTCGCTGCCCACCAACCCCCACACCCAGTATTTCAAGACCCGTGTGGAACGCATCCGCAGCGCTCGCGCCATGGCTCAGCAGCAGCAACAACCCGGACAGGAAATCATCATCAAATAATGACGGCGAATTGAAGATTGGACGCCTTCGCGCCACCAAACCATCAATTTCCACCACGAATTCCCCCATTCTCCAACCCACAACAACACGAAGCATGCGTCACAAGACCTATTTCATCACCGATGCCCATCTGGGAAGCGGAGCCGACACGCGCCAACGCGAAGCCGACATGGTAAGGTGGCTGACCAGCATCGAAAACGACGCCCGCAGGGTGATCATGCTCGGCGACATCTTCGACTTCTGGTTCACCTACAAACATGCTGTACCCCGCGGCTTTGTCCGGCTGTTGGGCAAGATGGCGCAGATGGCCGACGACGGGGTGGAGTTCCACTTTTTCATCGGCAACCACGACATGTGGCTGTTCGACTATCTGGAGAAAGAAATCGGCGTGCTGATGCATCACGAACCTGAAGAGATGACCATCGACGGCCGGCAGTTCCTGCTGGGACACGGCGACGGCATGGGCAACCAGGACCGCAGTTACAATTTCCTCAAACGTGTTTTCCGTAGCCGCTTCAACCAATGGCTCTTTGCCGGCATCCATCCCAACATCGGTTTTCCGCTGGCCCACCGTTGGTCGGCCAACAGCCGCCGGCGCCACAGCCTGACCTGCAATGGCTACCTGGGCGACGACAAGGAGGCCATCTACCAATACTGCGCCAAGCGCCAGCTGGAACGCATCGCCGCCGGCATGCCCCCCTTCCATTATTTCCTTTTCGGACACCGCCACACACCCGTCTGCCGCCCCGTGGGCGACGCCACTTACATCAACGTGGGCAACTGGATCGAAAACCGCGACTATGCCGTTTTCGACGGCGAACAACTCACCCTCGAATCTTTTCGATAAGCGATGGGAGGCTTAAACCCGAGAGTGAAAGCGCAAACCGGAGATGGGAATTTCAACCCGAGTGTGAAAACTCAAAAAGAGATCAGAAGCTCAAACCAAAGAGTGGAGGCTTAAAAAGAGATCAGAAGCTCAAACTTGAAATTGTAGGTTTAAACCCGAGATTGGAAGTTTAAACCTGCAATCAAAAAGCCCACAATCAACCATTGTCACCCTTCAAACTAGCGTAGCCAGCTGCGAGGGTTCTGGCTTTCGCGTCCTTTCCAAAGCTGGAAGCTGAATTCGCCATGGCCATTGCCGTCGTTGGCGACGGTGCCAATAACCGCACGGGTGGCCACCTGCTGACCGCTCTTGACCGAAAGCGATGCCAGGTTACAGTAGACCGTCATGTAGTCACCATGGCGGATAATGACGCCCAGCGTGCCGTTAGGACAGGTGAACGTGCGCGACACTACGCCCTTAAAGACCGCATAGACATTGGTGCCCTGCACCGTCACCAGGTCGATGCCGTTGTTCATGTTCTGTCCACCGCTCTCGTGCGTATACACGCCATAGTTGCGGGCAATGGAGGTGTATGCCACCGGCCATGCCAATCGGCCCTTGTTCGAAGCGAAGTCGTTGGAGAGCGCCGTTTCGGCGGCCGTCGTTTTGTCGGTTACGGTATTCGACGTGGCAGCGGTTGTCTTGGTGGTGTTGCTCTTGGTGGTGCCGGTGCCTTTGGTAGTGGTGGTCTTGTTCGAAGCGGCAGCGGCGGCAGCCTTTTTCTGGGCGGCGGCACGCTGTTCGTTGGCCTTGCGCACCTCCTCGTCAATCAGTCGTTGTATCTGCTGTTGCAGTTTGCGTTTCTGCGCCTCTTTGTTGCTGAGCTGCTTGGAGAGTTTCTTCTCGTTGGCTTTCGACTCCTTCACCGAGGCCTCCTTCTGGCGTTGTTCCTTAGCCAGCTGTTCGCGATGGCGGGTTTCCTGGCTCAGCAGGCTTGTCTGTGCATCCTTTTGGCGTTTGAGTTCGGCATTGGCATCTTCCAATTCCTTCTCGCATTGGCGGATAGCCTTCGACTGGCGCAGCCGCAATTCGTTGTAGCGTTTGAAGTATTTGGTGCGCAGCAGCGCCTTGTTGTATGACGGCGTATCGAACAGCAGCACCCATTTGTCGACGTTGTTGTATTCGCGGAACAGCGACCGCACGGCGGCGGCATAGCTCTGCTGCAGCGAGGCCCTGCGCGACTGGATGTTGGAGATGCTGTCGTTCATCTTCGAAATCTGGCTGTCGATTTGCGACAGCTGTCCGTTGATGTTATCAATCAGCTTGTTGCGCTCGTTGATTTTCTTGTTGAGCGCCGCCAACTGCTTGGCGTTGAGCTTGGTGTTCTTCTTGGCCTTCGCCAGGTCGGCATTCAGACGTTTGATTTCGTTTTCCAGTTGGGTCTTTTCCCGTTCCAGCTGTTTTTTCGACTTGCTTTGGGCCATGGCGGGCATCGAGAGCCCCACCGCGACGACCAGCAGAAGAGGTAGGATATATTTTTTGAGGTGCATACTTACAGATGTGATTTTCGATTGATAACGAAGAAAAAAAATACATATTGTATCAGAAGGCCAAAAAAATAAGGGGATGCATAGCGATGCACCCCCTCTATAAAGCGGACAACCTGAACGCCGGTTACCAGTTCAAGATGCGTTTGAAGTCGTAAGCCTCGGGATTGGGCAGGTACTTCTTGGCAGCCTCGTAGTCGGCCGGTGTGATGTAGTCCATGATGTCGTTGACATACGACAACACCTTGTTGCTGTTGACGTTGACCAGTCGCGGCGGAATCTTGCCGGTCACAGGATCCTGAAGGTCTTTCAGGTACAGCGGCGAGACGGTGCCCTGCTGGTCGCAATAGACCATGCAGCCGGTGATGCCTTGGTTGAAGAGCGTATGGACACCCATACCCATCAGCGAGCAATAGGTGAGGTCGAAGGCGATCGGCGTATGGCAGCGCACCTCGTAGCCGATTTCGACCGGACGCGATTTCACCTTCAAACCCAGCTCTTTCACTTTGCGTTCTAGCAGGTCGTTGAAGATGTGGGCCTTCGACACCTTGCCCAATTCGGGATGGCCGTGCTCGTCGTAGCTGAAATGGATGCCCGACTTGGCGATTTCCTCGTCGCTGAGGCTATGGAAGACGCCTTCCGAAATCATGGCGGCACCGTAGTTGATGCCCATCAGTTTGCGTTTGACGATGCAGGAAATCACCATGTTGACGATCTTCTCGACCGTAATTTCGGTCTTGTTGAAGAACTCGGGGATGATGACCATCGGGTAATGGCAAGCGCCGGCAATGCCCAGGGCCAGGTGACCGGCCGAGCGGCCCATGGCGCTGACCACAAACCAGTTCTCGCTGGTGCGGGCATCCTCCATCACGGCCGTGGCCAGAACGCATCCCTGTGCCTTGGCGCTGTTGTAGCCGAAGGTGGGGCTGCTGTTGGGCAGCGGCAGGTCGTTATCGATGGTCTTGGGGACATGGATGTTGGCGATGGGATAATGTTTGCTTTCCAGGAATTTGGCGATGCGGTTGGCTGTCGAAGCGGTATCGTCGCCACCCACCGTGACCAGCAGTTTCACCTCGTTGTCGGTGAAGAACTTGAGATTGAAACGTTTCTCGAAGTCCTCGTCGGTCGGTTTGAAACGGCTCATTTTGAGGATCGAACCGCCCTTGTTGAAGATTTCGTCGGCGGTGAGGAAATCGAGGTCCTGCATACGCGGACTGTCGGTGAAAAGTGCCGAGTAGCCACCATGCAGACCGATGACGCGATAGCCGTCGCGCAGGAAGGTTTTGGCCACCGAGGCCACCACTGTATTCATTCCGGGCGCAGGACCGCCACCCGTCAAAATTGCAATTGATTTACCCATAATATGCTTTGTTTTAGAGTTTTTTGTATTCTGTAAACTATTTTTTAGAACTGCAAATATACGCAAAAAAAGGGAATCTCGGCCCTTTGGCCGCAAAAGTTTTTGGTTTTCACGCTTCCGAGGGCTCCGTTTTGAAGATTTTGTAACCCAGCATGGCGATGCTGATGGACATGAGGGGCGAGATGATGTTGAAGAAACAATAGGGCAGATAGTCGAGCGTGGGCACCTTGAGCACCATCGATTGCGTCATGCCGCAGGTGTTCCACGGCACCAGCACCGACGTCACCGTGGCCGAATCCTCGGTCGAGCGGCTCAGCAGCCTCCCCTCGTAGCCTTTCTCCTTGTACAGCCGCTTGAAGACATTGCCTGTCAGCACGATACTGAGGTACTGGTCGCCGGTGACAATATTGGAGAAGAATCCTGTCGCCACCGTCCCCGTCACCAGCGAGCGACGGCCGCTGATGGCTCTGGCCAACAGGCCGGTGATGCTCTGCATCATGCCGCTGCCCGTCAGGGCGCCGCCGAAGGCCGACGCACAGAAAATCAGGAAGACGGTACTCAGCATGCCGCGCATGCCGCGTGTCTGCACCAGGTTGTTGAGCATTTCGTTGCCCGTGTCGATGGAGGTGCTGCTATAGAAGGTGATCATCAGCCCCTTGAAGGCGCTTCCGTCGCCAATGCCGGCCACAATGCCGGGTTGCACAACCAGCATGACGATGCCGGCCGCCAGCGCCGAAAGGAAGAGGATGACCGCCGCCGACAAGCGCAACGCGATAAGCACCGCCGTGGAAAGGGGCACCAGCAGCAGCCAGGGGCTGATGGTGAAGGTGTTGCAGAGCCCCTCGGCAAACGAAGTCTCCAATCGGAGGCTGGAACCGGTGTGGCACAGACTCACCACCAGAAAGATGGTCAAGGTGATGACGAACGACGGCACCGTCGTGATGAGCATGTAGCGGATATGCTTGAACAGCGGCACTTCGCCCACCGACGACGCCAGCACCGTGGTGTCGGACAGCGGCGAAATCTTGTCGCCGAAATAGGCGCCCGAAATGATGGCTCCCGCCGTCCACCCCACCGCATAGCCATGGGCGGTCCCGATGCCGACAAGGGCGATACCCACCGTGGCGACGGTTGTCCACGAACTGCCGGTGACCAGCGACACCAGCGCGCACACCAGACAGGCCAGAAAGAGGAAGAGCGACGGTGTGAGGACCTTCATGCCGTAGTAGATCATGGTCGGCACCACCCCGCTCACCATCCAGCTGCCCGACACGGCGCCTATCAGGAATAGGATGATGACGGCCGCACCCACGGTGCGTATGTTGTCGCCTATGGCGTGGTCGATGGTCTTCCACGGCACCTTGTAGAACACCATGGCGATGGCCGTCGCCACCGCCGCCGAAAAGAGCAGCACCGTCTGGCTGGCTCCATCGATGGCGTCCGACCCGAACTGCCTGATGACAAGCACCTGCAACACAATCAGAACCACAAACGGCAACAGCGCCACCGTCCAATGGATATGTCGGACGGAATCTTCACCCGATTTGTTCATAACATCATATTTTTTAGCCAATTAACAAACACCCTCACATTTCTTTGTTCACCACAAAGGTACTGAAAAAAAACAACAACCGCCCGTCCCTCCGCAAAATAATACTCACAAACTGTTGTGGCAACCACAAAAAAAACGTACTTTTGCACACATGAAAAATCTTATTTTTGCCACCAACAACAAGCATAAGCTACAAGAAGTCAGCGAAATGCTCGACTCTGTCATTTCCATCCAAAGCCTGTCGGATGTAGGATTGGAAGGCGACATCCCCGAAACTGCCGACACCCTCGAAGGCAATGCGCTGCAGAAAGCCCAATGGGTTTACGAGCGCACCGGCTGCGACTGCTTTGCCGACGACACCGGTTTGGAAGTGGAGGCCCTCGATGGCCGCCCGGGCGTCTATTCGGCCCGCTATGCCGGCGATCATTGTTCGTTCGACGACAACATCAACAAGATGCTTGGCGAAATGGAGAGCAAAACCAACCGCCGCGCCTGCTTCCGCACGGTCATCTGCCTGTTGGAGAACGGCGTACCCCGCTATTTCGAGGGTCGCGTCCACGGACAAATCCTCACCGAACGCTACGGCAAAGAGGGCTTCGGCTACGACCCCATCTTCATGCCCGACCGCTTCGCCGTCAGCTTCGCCGAAATGCCGATGGAGGTGAAGAACCGCATCAGCCACCGCGGACGTGCCGTGGCCAAACTGACTGCCTATCTGAAGGAAGCGAACAGCTGAGCCTTGCCGCAAGGCCCGATGCCCCACATCTCTTCCAACCGCACCCCTTTCTTTGCAAACCATCTTAAAAACCAAGCCGCTTGAACTATAAAAAAGTATATCCCACAGAAGTCTTACAGGGCTTTACCGAAACAGCCATGTTTGTGCTGATGCTCTACGAACCCATGGGCGACAAAAAAGTGCCCGTGATGATTGGCGAGCACGAAGCCGAGATGATCATCCTCGAGCAGGAGCAGCGTCAAGCCTACCGGCCCATGACCTATCAGCTGATCATCTCGTTGATGCACGAATTCAACCTCCATCTGGAGCTGGTGCGCATCAACCGTTTCGCCGAGGGCATCTTCTATGCCAGCCTGATTGTCAGCGACGGATTCAACCAGAAGGAGATCGACGCCCGTCCCAGCGACGCCGTCGTGCTGGCACTCAACCTCTCGGTGGACATCGAGATGGCCGACAAGGTGATCGAGGAGACCGGATTCACACCGCAGCACAACGACATCGGGCTGGGCACCACCCTTTCGGGCGGCGAGGACATCGACGAGCTGGAAGAGGAACTGCGACGCTGCGAAGAGGACGAGGATTACGAACGCGCCGCCGAAATAATGAAAAAAATCGAAAAACTGAAGAAATGAACACGCCCATATCCATCTTCGACGAGGCTGCCGACTATCTGCGCAGCCGTACCACCCTCCGCCCCACCACGGCCATCATCCTGGGCAGCGGTTTGGGCAAACTGGCCGATGCCATCACCGACGCCGACGTCATCCCCTATGCCGACATCCCCCACTTCAAGCAGAGCACCGCTGTGGGGCACAAGGGCAACCTCATTGTCGGCATGCTCAACGGACAAGCCGTCATGGCCATGCAAGGCCGTTTCCACTACTACGAGGGCTACACCATGCAGGAAGTCACCCTCCCTGTGCGCGTCATGAGCCGCTTCGGCATCCGTCGGCTGCTCGTCTCCAACGCCGCCGGCGGCATCAATCCCTCCTTCAAAGTGGGCGACCTGATGATTATCACCGACCATATCAATTTCATGCCCAACCCCTTGGTTGGCAAAAACATCGACGAAATGGGCGTCCGTTTCCCCGACATGACCACCGTCTACAGCCGCCCGCTGCGCCAGCGTGCCCACGAGGCCGCCCACCGCTTGGGCTTGCAGCTGCAGGAGGGTGTCTACGTCGCCGAAACCGGCCCAACCTACGAAACGCCCGCCGAATACCGCATGTTCGGCATGCTGGGCGGCGACGCCGTAGGCATGTCGACCGTCCCCGAGGTGATCGTGGCACGCCATTGCGGCATGGAGATTTTCGGCATGAGCGTCATCACCAACTGCGCCAAGAACCTAAGCGACGACTGCACCAACGACGGCAACGACGTTGTGCGTGCCGCCGACAATGCTGCCGACAACATGACCGAGATCTTCAAAGCCCTTATCGTCTGACGCCCCCAAACCCACCCAAAACCGCCACCATTCCTCCATGTTCCGCATGCGCATCCATAGACAAGGCCTGCTACTATTGCTGCTTCTTCTGGCGGCGACGGCCTCGTTGCGTGCGCAGCAGCTCAGCTACGGCATCAACCCCACCCTCGACTCGATGGCTTTCGAGCGCTTCCGTCAGCACATGGACAGCATCCGCACCCACCGCCCCACCGTGGCGCTGGTGCTGAGCGGAGGCGGCGCCAAGGGCGCTGCCCATGTCAGCATCATCCGCTATCTGGAATCGGCCGACATCCCCGTCGACCTGGTGCTCGGCACCAGCATCGGCGGCTTGGTCGGCGGCCTCTACGCCTGCGGCTATTCCGGCTCCGAACTGGAGGACATCATCCGTTCGCAGGATTGGAACTACCTGATGCGCGACACCCACCCACGACGCTACGACGCGCTGATTCAGAAAGACTTCGACCGACAGTACCAGCTCAGCATCCCCTTCGGCGCCTACCAATGGGATTTTCTGGGCAACGACCAGCGCACCGAACGCAGCAACCGCAGCCTGCTCAGCAACGGCATCGTGCAGGGCCGCAACATCGAGAACCTCTTCAGCAGCCTCCTGGTGGGCTTCGGCGACGAGCAGGACTTCCTGCGGCTGCCCATCCCCTTTGTCTGCGTAGCCACCGACATGGTCACCGCCCAACCCAAGGTGTGGCACAGCGGCCGCCTCGTCGACGCCCTGCGCTCCACCATGTCCATCCCCGGTCTCTTCACACCCATCAAAACCAACGGCATGGTGCTCGTCGACGGCAGCCTGCGCAACAATATGCCGGCCAGCATCGCCCGCCAACTGGGCGCCGACATCATCATCACCGTCGACATCTCCGCACCCGCCCTCAACGCCAAGCAGATCAACAGCCTTGTCGACTTCATCTTCCAAACCACCGACGTCTTGGGTCGCGAATCCTATCTGGCGGCGCTGGCCACCACCGACATCTACATCCAGCCCGACATGACCGACTATTCGCTGCTCAGCTTCGACGCCCAAAGCATCGACTCCATTCTGGCGCGCGGACGCCAAGCGGTGCTGGCGCACGCCGACGAGATCGCCGTGCTCAAAGAGCTGATCGGCGACACCATGACCTACCAGAACGCCAAGAAAGCCGTCAACATGCGGTCGCGCCCGGTGGTCACCGAAAAGATTGTCTTCAAGGGCATCAACGACGAGGAGGAGGCCTACCTGCGGCAGCAACTACGCCTCCACACCGTGCTGCTGAAACATTCGGTGGACGACGCCGTGGCCACCATGATCGGAACCAAAGCCTTCGAAAAAGTAACCTACGAACTCTTGGGCAACGAAAGCCCCTACACGCTGCAGTTCAACTGCTTCCGCTCGCCCATCAACCAGCTCGACGGCGGCGCGCGCTTCGACGCCTACGACTTCGCCTCGCTACAGCTGCACGCCGGTTTCAACGCCAACCGGCTGATGGGTTCGCGCCTCGACCTTACCGCCCGACTGGGATTGAAATCGAGCCTCTCCGTCGGCTACACCTACCGCACGGGCAAAGGGGTGGACTTCTGCGCCGAGGGCTCCTTCCAGGCCATCCGCAACGGCGCCTTCCGCTCCGAACCCTATGATTTCCGTATCGACTTCAACCGCACCCGCTTCGACGGCTATGTCTCCTTCCTTCCCTGGAAGCAGCTCTACCTGCAAACCGGCGTGCGTATGGATTATTTCTATCGGGTCTCCATGCTGGTGGATTATGGTTTGACCTCCGGCACATGGTCCGACATCGGCAAATCGAACATCTACGCCAGCGCCTTTGCCCGTCTGCGCTACGATTCGTTCGACGAACCCTATTTCCCCCGTCAGGGCATGCTCTACAATTTCCACTACAATGTCTACTTGCCCGGATGGTTCCAGCGCACCCCCACCCTGCATGCCTTCCACCTCAACTACAAGGCGGCCCTCAGCAAAGGGCGGCTCACCCTGCTTCCTTCTCTCGAGGCACGGCACATCAGCGACGATGTGGTTCCCTACATCAACATGCTCTCCATCAGCGATGCCAACAAGAGCCTCGACCAACAGATTTCCTTCATCGGCATCAGCACGCCTGTCGCCTCAGAGCGGATGCTGGGCACCCTGGGACTCAGCGCACGCTTCCAGGCCTACCCCAAGCATTACCTCACCGCCACGCTGCAGCTGTTGCAGGAGTCGGACAATATCCGCACCTTCTTCGATGGCGGGCAATCCAACACCTATGTCGGCGTGGCGTTGGAATACGCCTACCGCACCATCATCGGACCCGTCAAGGCCAACATCCATTGGTCGGACCTCAACAAATCGGTGGGGTTCTACTTGGGATTGGGCTACGAGTTCTAAAGACTGTTCAGTATTTTGTTGCGCGTATGGCGCACCCCCGGCCCCAACTCCGAAGGCTGCAGCAACAGCAGGCTCTGTCGCAGCTCGTTCAGCAGTTCGGCATACGGAAGGCTGATCTGGTACGCCAGCTTCATGCAGAGCGCCCGCACACCGTAGGGCTCGTCGGCCAGCATCATGTGCAGCAGGCAGAAGTCGAGCAGCACCATGTAGTGTTCGGGCACGTCGTCGCCGGCCGTCCGCCAGTCAAGCCGTTCCAGCAGGGCCAGCGTCAGGCGGCGCAGCGAAATGTTTTCGGTGGTCACAGCCAGACGCGACAATGGCTCGCGATGGCGCTCTATATGGCAGTTGTCCGACGCCGGCAGGTGGGTCAGCACCCATGCCGAACGCACCGCCGTTTCCTTGTTGGCGGCCTGCATATCGTCAAACAGCCGCTCCCTTAGCGTCGCATCCTTGTGGGCCTTGGCGGCCTCCGCTTTTATCTCATCGACATGGGTTGCTGCCATCTCTCTTATAGCGCCACGGCGTTCCAGCCGTAATCCTGATAGTATTTGGCGTTGATCTGGTGACGTTTCACGTAGTTGCCCAGCTGCTGTTGGCGGATATTTTCCACCATCACATCGTCGCTATGAATGTCGCTGTATACGTCGTAGTAGTTGCCGAAAATGCTGCGGGCGCTGGCGTCGTTGCCCGCACCGTCCACCGTCTGTTCGAACGAGCTCACGACGTATTTGCCGTTCTCCTGGCCAATTTTCATCACACCGCTGTGGTTGCCGCCCGAGACGCATTTCAGGGTGTCGCCCACCACGTTGTACCATTGCACCCAGAAGTCGCCCATGAAGAGCCCCTCCTCCTCGTGCACCATCATCTGCACCGGTATGCAGATTTCGCCCTTCTCGTATTGCGCGCCGATCTCCTTCACCAGGTAGTCGCCGATGGCGTCACGCAGGGCCTGTTCTTTGCGGCTCATGGCTATCTGGCGGATGCAGTCGGCCTTGTGCCCGTCGAAATCGCACATCAGCCATTGGCCGTCCACCTTCTCCATGTAGAGCTTGTGCTCAACGGGTTCGATGGCTTCGTCGAACGCTTTGTTCCCCGACACCTGCCGCACGCCGATGGTGGCCACGGCATGGCTCTTGTCGGTCAGCTCCACGGCGTCGACGCTGAATTCGGGTTTTGACCCGTCGTTACCCGACACGAAGTAGTAGAGCCATTCGTAATCCATGCCCTCAAACTCCGGCAGCAGGTTGAACATGGTGTCCAGCACGGCGTAGAAGTCCGCCGTCATATAGTCCTTCGACTGTTCCTGCAGCTCCTTGTCGGGAATGTAGCGGCACAGCTCCTCGGCACGTTGTTTCAATTTTTCTTCGTTTTCGGTGCATGCCGCCAGCAGCAGGGCGGCAAAGGCAATTACAAGTGTTTTTTTCATGGTTTGTTAGCATTTTGTTTGTCGATTGGCACCAGGCCGGTGCCCTGTGTTTGATATTGGATAAAATTCACTATCTATTTATAAAACATTGGTATTAAACCATTTTTAGCATCGGTCGTCAATCCCTAGTGTTCCCACGCCTAATCATACTCCTCCAACCATTTCTCCAGGATAGCGCAGTACTTGTCGGTTTGTTCGACGAAGCAGGTGTGCCGTGCGCCCTTGAAGACCTCCCAACGGCTGTTGGGGATATTCTCGTAGAGCGACGCCGCCACCACCGGGGTGCAGATATCGCGTGTGCCGCTGCATATCAGGCAGGGCTGTTTGATTTGGTCGAGGCGGTCGGTATATTCAAAATCTTTCAAGCTGCCCAGGGGCTGGTACTCGTTGGGGCCCCAGCCGTAGAGGTAGGCCTCGTTGCCCGCACGTTTCAGACGGCGCAGGCACTCGGGAGAATGCTCGTCGACGCTAATGACGTAACGCTCATAGTAATGCTCGTTGGCGCGGAGGTAGTCGGGGTCATTCCACTTGCCCGAGGCTTCTGCGCGACGGATAGCCTCCTGGTCCTCCTGCGACATATACTTGATGAGGCGGTGCTGTTCGCTGGCCCATAGCGAGCTCGAGGCGTGACCCGACGAAAGGATTACCGACTTGACCCCTTGAGGCTGATGGTCGATGATGTAGGCGATGGCCTGCATGGCGCCCCACGACTGGCCGAGGATGTGTACTTGGTCGAGGTGCAGATGCTCACGTAGGGCGATGAGTTCGTTGATCCAAGTCTCCTGGGTCCACAGTTCGGGATGTCCGTCCAAATAAGAGTTGCCGCAACCTATCTGGTCGTACGATATTACCTGTCGGCCCGTGTCGGCGATACGGTCAAGCACCTCGAAGTAGTTGTGGGTGCTGCCCGGACCTCCGTGCAGCAGCAGCAACGCCGGCTTGTCCGACGGTTCGCCGACAATGCGGTAATAGGTCTTGTAGTTCAAAAACGGCATATAGCCTTCGGTAATATTATATTGTTTCATATCTAATGTTTTACGATGCAAATATACAACTTTTTTGGAATTAACTCCAAAAAAGTTATGACTTTTTGGGAATTGATTCCAGAAAAGTCATTTTTTTCGATACTAAATTACATCCCTCCTTTTATTAATTCATTATATAGAGCCACACCCTTCACCGTTAACAGGTATTTCTGCCTTGGATGATTGGGACGGTCGGGGTATTTTCGCCGCACGAAATTCTCTGTCATAGCAGGCTCGAGATGATAATCAATGAAGTTCTTGCGATCCTTGAGTCCCTTGATTTCCATCATCTGTTTTATACTCAACTCCTCGGCTCCTATCACCCGAACAAGTTCAGCGATGGCGTTGTTGTTTGTATTGAATTTACTATTTGGATTTAAGTTGTTTGCAAGCGTACTTGTGGGGGTACTTGTGGGGGTGGCAAGGTTGGGTTGAACGCTCCATTCTGATGTTGGATGGATATGAAGATAGCGGTTGCGCAGGTCCCATTGTTCGCCCAGTAACAGGTTGCGGAAAAAACGCTCCAAAAAAACAGGTGTATATTCTATTCCTTTCGTTACATTACGGTAGTTGGCACACACCAGTGCATTTCGAAAATACCATGAGTGTTTTGCAAACTGATCGTTGTCCACATCAAATCCCAAGGAGCGGAGATACTGTATGGTAAAAACGGCAGTGGTGCGTGTGTTGCCTTCTCCGTAAGCGTGAATCTGCCACAACCCCGAGACAAACCGAGCCAAATGGGTTATCAGTTCGTCAGGAGCCTTCCCTTTGTAGGTGTATGCACGTTCCTGCTCCAAATCGTAATCTATGGTGCGACGCAAGTCTTCCCAGTTCAGGTATAGTACAGTGTCTCCTTCCAGCACCCATTCTTTCTTGGTGATATTGTATGTGCGGAATTCACCAGCATGCTTCAGCACACCTTCAAATACCCGACGATGTACAGATTGGTAGCCACCAGTGGTGAAGTTGAAAGTAGGACTGGACAGTACTTTTACGATATTTGACGACACACGGTCGGCTTCCTCTTGGTCTTCGTCGTTAGCATCATGGGCTGTCTTTGTAATATAGTATTGATTGACAAGTTCTCGAGCCTCATCGATAGTAATATCTCCTTCAATGTGCCGACGTGCCGTATCTTGCAGATAGTCCGAAACCGTCAGGCCATCCACAGCCTGAAGCCCGATAGCCGTCTGCCAATAGCCCGCTTTTTCCTTCTGGCTGGGCTCCCCTTGGCGTATATACTCGTCAAAGTTTAAATATCCATCCTTATCGTTGCTCATATTCAAATATTATCTTTCCAATTTTCACTTACATATTTACACATTCACACATTTATATTGCATTTACGCATTTACACATTAACGCATTCTATTTGACCCCTTAACACTTAACCATAAACCCTTAACCATACCGCCGACCTCAGTTCAAGCAATCAATTGTTCAAGATTTACACATAAAGGCACTCAATTCGTATCTTCCTTTATCACTAATGTCTATTCCTCGCTTTCATCATATTCCACATCAGGTCTGAACTCAAAGGCCAACTCCGAAAAAGGAATGTCGCATTCATTGAATAACCCATGCAGTATGCTCAGCTTTGTATTGGTGCTATTGTCACTCCAGACATACATATCCTGTCCTAATTCTCGTCGCCAGGTCTCGGATTTAAACGAAAAACCATGTTTCTCATTAGCACAGAGCCATTCGATTGTTGGACGATACTCTAATAGTACATGACCACAAACCTGAATCAGCATCTCTTTCCAAGTATTCACGGTATAACGAACACCTTTATAGATGTACGCCTGAAGCTTTTTGCCTGTGAATTCGAAATCCTCTTCGTCCATCGATACGCTTTCGACATCGCGTTTAACCGGCTCAAACGCCGTCGACGGCATGGGCCACAACTTCAAGAATACCTTTAAGAGCTGTTGCTGACGCTCCAACAACTCTGTTTCGGTCCATTTATCACAATTCTTCACATAATTATTGAGACGGAAAGCGCTTTCCTTAAACCCCTTCTCCATATCGCGTTTCTCAACGAAGGTCAGGTTGCTGTATTGTGAGTTGTATCCTGTAAGCGTCAAATTCGCCATCGTATGGAGATATTGCTGGTGTACCGTCTCCCAATTCTCGCCCAAACTCGCCTTCCACTTCTCAGATAGTGTTTGAGGCATGATGTGTTCGATTGTGATCTCTTTATTTGACAGCAGCTTGACAACATCATGCCTTTCGTTATTATCTTGGTTCTCCAGCCGCTCCAAGATAAACAGACGATACGGCGTGGGAATCTTGTACACCTGACGCACAGCGAAATCGGTCTTCACTTCCTCGTCGCGAGGGAACACCGAAGATCGCGCCTTATTGAGCAGCAAATATGTAAGCACATCAATATAATACGGTTCTTCAGCTTGTGAGGTGGTGTTTCTTTCTATCTGGTTCATCACGTCCTTGTGCAAAGTGGCAAACACCTTATTCAATGCATTAGAAGGAAGATTACAGATAATTCTGCGCGCATAATATGCTTCCACAATGTCCAGCACCCGATATCGTTCATCATCAGACAACCCATACTTCTCCGCATAGTCAAAGAACGCCATGAAGAACGGATACGCAATCGTTGACTCTAATGTTCTGAGCTGTTTCAGTTTCCTGTCAATTTTGTCAATGCCCGTTTCAGCATGGTTTATCTGATGGTAGATCTGTGCATAATGATACATGTCTTCCATCAATACAGCCTTATCCATAGGGCTGTTTTCCGCATAATCTTTAAAGATGAAATATATTTTGTCGATGCGTCCTATTTTACCTTGCTTCATGGTCAGGTAGTCACGAACGAACGATGTGGGCTCATAGTCGGTTTTTTCTTCTATAGGATTCCAATAACGGGTATATAAGTCATCCTGCTGGGCAGGTGTCAGCGACATGAGCAGATAGTTGCGTATTTTATCTGCCTCGCTCAGGTCAAGGCCAGTGGAGTTCAGACTTTCAAATATCAACTGTGCATCGTCGTCCTCCTCCAACTTGATGTTGATCACTTCAAGTTTCTTTATTGTTTCGAAAACCTCGTCGACAGAAAGTTTGCTTTTCAGTATTTCTTCATAGAAGAAGTCGTAGTTGCGCGTCACATTCGACTCCTTCACATAATTGTCCCTCGTTTTATAAAGCAACGCATCAAAAGCCTGCATATCTTTCTTTATGGGCTTCAGCTTCACCTTGCGCTCGTCTTCCTGATATTCGTCAACAAGATATCGTTTGAATATTTTCTCCGTTATCTTCTTGTCCGTGGCCTCTATGGCGTTTTCCTTATATGCATTCACCAGGGCAATCAAGATAAGCGACACCGTTGTTATTCGCTGCTGACCGTCGATAATGAATCTGTCTTCCGAGCCATTCTCAATACTCGACACAATGCTGCCAAAGAAGTGGCTTTTTCTCTTCGTCTTGTGCAGTTTCAACAGGTCATTGAACAACTGCTGGCAGTTTTCGATTTTCCAGTCATAGTTGCGCTGATAAAGAGGGATGATAAACCTCTTGTCAGAGCCGTCAAAGAATTTTATTAATGGCTGAGCCTCTCCTTTCATATCTATGCAGTTTTTGTTATTGAATCACACATTTCTTACAATATCCAAAACAGGTGGTGTTTTCTGGTGCAAATAAACTGGGTTTATTATAGTTACACATTAAAGCATTTAATCATTCAAGATTGATATCTTTTACAGCTCTAAAAACACAGGCGTTCCTTTTACATGTTCCGGATGCTCTTCGGATATTTGTTCTATTAAGCTTGGTCCATATAAGGCATGCGCATTCGAAGATGTTTCGACAAGCTTAAATGTCATGTATATCTTTCCTGGCTTTTCTTTTGGATAGCCAACTTCTTTTAGTTGTTCACCCGACATCTCTGCACACGACTCTATATTAAAAAACAGCTGTTTGTACGGGTGGTCAACATCATAAAGTACGAGATGCGATGTTCTTTCAAACAATTCCGATTCGCCCGCCTTCGACCCCTTTCTTGTGCCCAAGCGGATGTTATATATTTTCTGCTCCTGAATCCAGCTTAGATGCTTCTTATTCTTGTAGCAACCCAACAGGACGGTCTTGTTGTCACCAAATACGCTCGACATTTCATCGTTTGTTTCTTTCCATTGGTAGAATTCGTAGTCTTCTGCTACCATAATCCTCTCATATTCCTCATCAACTTGATAAGGCCGAATCACTTCGTGTGTTGAATCATTTCTGTTCTTCTTGAAGTTCTCTGCCTGTTCGAAGATGGCCTTGAAGACTTCGTCGCGTGTGGCCGGTGGATACTTGTGCTTGGCGAGGGTAAGGATAATTTGGACCTTCAGCTGCGCCTTGATGTCAGCCTTCTTGTCCCAGTCGATATACTGTGTCTTATCATCCACCACCTCCTTCACATCCTTGGCAAGGGCAATATATTGTTCTTCTGTATATTCGTCAAGAAAGCCGTATTGTTCTGCCACCGACTTCAGTATGTCATAGAAGGCCTTTACCTCGATATTGGGGATACCGTCTGGCAATACGCTGTCTTTTTTGATTTCCTCAAAGAGGTCGGCCAGTTGTTTGGCGACTTCCGTCACAATCTCGTCTGCCAACACGATGTCATCCGAGCGGTCGTTGTATTTGTCTATGATACCATTCAGCCGTTCTGTGAAGCTCACCGCTTTCACCTTGTTGACCTTCTTCACGCTGTCGATGACCCTTTTCAGCAGCTGCTCCATCAGCTTCACCTTCGTGTTCTTGTAGGGCAGTTTCTTCAGCTTCTCCATATACTGTGTGGCTAGCAGGTCAATCTGTTCGCTGTTGTCAAGCCGCATGGTGTTGATGGCAACCACCTCTTCAGAAATAAGCGCTTCGTTGACAAGCTTCAGCACATGACGGTTCATCTGCGAGGCGTCGGGTGAATCGCCGGTAGTGGTCTTATAGATGACCGAACGCACTCCTGTGAAGAAATGAACGTCATCCACCTCAGACTTCTCTATACGCTCGTCGTTGTTGCACATATTGTAGGCCGACTTCATGATGGTGGTGTGCTTCATGAAGCGTTTCTCCAGCTCGTCGGTCTGCTGTATGCGCTCGGCGGCCAGTTGCAAGGTATCCAGCTGCTCCAGCGGGGTGCCTGTGAAGAACTTGGTGTAGTCGATATTGTGGAACATCCTCCGCAGCACATCCAGCTCGTCCTTGAACAGCTTGACGGCACTGTCGATGGTCTCCACCGGCGTCTCGTTCTGTCCGCCATTGGCATATCTCTTCATCGCCTGGTTGAACTTCTTCTTGATGCCGAGGTAATCGACAATCAAGCCTTTGTCCTTGCCGGGATAGTTGCGGTTCACACGGCTGATGGTCTGGATGAGGGTGTGCATCTGCAACGGCTTGTAACAGTACATAGTGTCGAGACATGGCACGTCGAAACCCGTTATCCACATATCCACTACGATGGCAATCTTGAAGTTCGACTTCTCTTCCTTGAACTGCAGGTCCAGTTTCTTGCGGTCTTCATCGGTGCCGAGCAGGTTGTACAGCTCTTCGGGGTCGTCTTTCTGACGGATGAAGACCATTTTGACCTTCTCCATCGGCTTTATCTTCTCGGCCTCCTCTTTGCTGAGTTCTTCCCCGTCGCCGCATACTTTCACCTCTGCCCATTCGGGACGCAGGGCGACAATCTCCTTGTAGATGGCATAGCCTATCTCGCGGGTGGCGCAGACAATCATCGCCTTGCCTTTCACGGTGCTGCCCTCTTCCACACGACGCTCGTAGTGCTGTATGAAATCGACAGCCAGCCGATGGATAAGGTCGGGACTGTTGAGCAGCACGCTCATCTGTGTCATCGCCCGCTTGCTTTCCTCAATCTGGTAGTCGGTCGAGCCTTCTTCGGCACATTTGTCGTAGTAGGCTTCTATCTGCTTGATGAGTTCGCTGTCGGCGAAGACGTGCGAGGCGCGTCCCTCGTACATGATGGTCTTGGTGATGCCGTCGTTCACGGCCTCTATCATCGAGTATTCATCCACGATGGGGCCGAAGACCTCGAGCGTCGGGTCGATGGGGGTGCCGGTGAAGCCCACGTAGGTAGCGTTGGGCAGCGAGTCGCGCAGGTATTTGGCGAAGCCATACGAGCGGCGCACACCCTTGTCGGTTATCTCCACTTTCTCCTCCAAGCCCGTCTGAGAACGGTGTGCCTCGTCGCTGATGCAGATGATGTTGGCGCGGTTGGATAGCAGGTTGATGTCTTTGGAGAACTTCTGTATGGTGGTGAGAAACACGCCGCCGCTGGTGCGTCCCTGCAGCTTGGCTTTCAGGTCCTCGCGGCTCTCCACCTGCTCTATCACGCTGTCGCCGACAAACTGCTTGGCGTTGAGCAGCAGGCGCGACAGCTGGTCGTCCAAGTCGGTGCGGTCGGTGATGAGGATGATGGTGGGGCTGCACAGGGCTTTGCTTTTCATCAGCAATCGCGACAGGAAGAGCATCGTCAGCGACTTGCCGCAGCCGGTGGCACCGAAGTAGGTGCCGCCCTTGCCGTCGCCGCCAGGGTTGAGCTTGCTGTGGTTGAGGATGTTCTGGTACAATGCTCGGGCGGCGAAGTACTGCGGATAGCGGCAGATGAACTTGCGCTCGTCCTTCGATGTGTCGGGGAAGTAGATGAAGTTGTGGACGACATCGATAAGGCGGTCCTTACGGAACAATCCTGCCACCATTGTCTTCAGCGAGGGGATGCCGCTGTCGGCCTTGTCCTTGGCGTTGACTTTGCGCCAGGCGTAGAAGAATTCGTAGGGGGTATAGAGTGTGCCGAATTTGTTGTTCACTCCGTCGGAGATGACGATGAAGGCGGTGTATTTGAACAGCGCCGGAATGTCACGGCGGTAGCGGATGGTCAGCTGCTTGTAGGCATCCTCAATGGTGGTGTTCTGCTTGATGGCGCTCTTGAACTCAAACACCACTACAGGCAGGCCGTTCAGGAAGATGATGGCATCCGGTATGCGATGCTGGTTTCCTACGATGTCGTATTGATTGACAATCTTGAGGATATTGTGTTTCAGCTGACTCTCTTCGAAAGCGATGGGTTGGATATAAAGGTTCTGCCGAGTCGCGTCCTCACGTTTCAACGAGAAGCCGTCCATCAGCAGATTCATCGTGTGTCGGTTCTCTTCATACAGCGAGCCGCCCGTCCGCTGGGTGATAACGCGGATGGCCGCCTCCACCTCCTGCTCCGTGATGCCGTCGTTCTTGTAGCGGCTGCGGAGATATTGCGCAAGGTCGTCGCGCAGCACCACCTCGTCGAGATTGCGCACGATATCCTCGCCTTTGACGTAGTCATACCCCTGCTCCTGCAGCAGGGTGACAATCGACATCTCTAATTGGCTTTCGTTGAAGTATGGCATGATGCTATTTTTCTTTGTGTTGCAAATAGTATATATTCTTTTGTGCCTCTATCTCTGCACGCAGTTCCTCATCGGTTGGCATATGTTTTTTCCACTCACCGCGTAGAAATTGTTTCTGTTAGAGCTTTCATAGATTTTCCAGTCAGTGATTGGAAAATGTTTGGATAGTTCAGATAAAATGTGACAAACAAATACAGATTGCTCTTATTAAACCCTCTACCATATTTCTGTGTCAGCTGTTTTGCCAGCTCTATTAACACCTGCTCACCATATTCAGCACGTTTTTCTTTAAGTACCTCTTTATGGATGCGCATTCCAAGCAGCCAGTTCCTCATAATAAGCGTGACATTCACTGTATGATAGACTGCCTGCTGCGCCTGTTCAATAATGTCGCTGGTGTCGTTTAGTAATGAGCTTTTCTCTATAGGAACAATATCTTTCATTTTGTCTTTGTTATCTGATTATTATTCATATTATCATTATCTTGCAGCAGGGTGACAATCGACATCTCTAACTGGCTTTCGTTGAAGTATGGCATAATGCTATTCTCCTTTCGTTAAATTGGCCGACCCATTTTACTCTCAATCGGGTCAACAGCTTCGATTCTGGTATAGGACGTATATTCTTTCAAACGTGACTTTTGGGCATCGCGTTCGTTTAGCAGTTCTATAACTTCATCGATGGTAATTTCTCCCTCGATATTCCTTCGGGCAAGTTCAAGGAGATAGTTCGACACCTGTAACCCATCGACGGCCTGCAAACCGATAGCAACGCTCCAAGCCTCCGCTCTTTCACGTTGTACCGGCTCCCCTTGGCGTATATACTCGTCAAAATTTATATATCCATCCTTCATTGTCTATTCTTTATATTATCACATTTTTCGACTAATAATAATATCAAAAAATCACATTTTACACAATTCGACTTGTTCTGTTCTCCTTCTATGATCCTTCTACGATCCTTCGGTGATCCTTCGAAGATCTTTCGACGCTTGTCCTGTACTTGTCCCGAGCTTGTCCTGCATTTAGACACACGGAACCCATCCACTGCCTGCAAGCCAATAGCCACCTTCCGGGCTTCAGCCCGTTCCCGCTTATGCGGTTCGCTCGCAATGATATACTCGTCAAAGTCCAAATATCCGTCTTTCATTTGTGTCTATGAGTATGAGTTTTTTATTTTATTATCTTTGCCAAAAGCATAAATGAGTGTTTGGTTATTTTTTCTTCTTTATGACGAGTGCTTCGTCTATTTGTATTTTTTCTTTTTCTACAAAATCTAAGGCATTATATTTATTGGTACTTTTTGTGTCAACTTGGATTACATTGTTCCAATACTGACCAAAAGGAATGGTGTAACCAGGATCCAATACGTATAACAAAACTCCTTTGGAATTCCTTTCGTAACCAATAGAAACTACTGCATGCCCTGAATTTCCTTTACGCTGAAAAGCTAATTCTACAGGAACATTATTGTCGAGCTCATTTATAATGCTTTCTAAGAAATCACTGTCATTATCATTAACTGAATAATACTCAGCAAAGATTTTTTTTCTGTAGGAATGTAATAGTTCATCTCTTATCTCACTAAGATAGTACCCTCCTCTTACAAAACCGTTATTGTGTAAAAAAGTTCTTATAAGTCTTCCTTTAGATGTATTTCCCTTTATTTTTTCATCGGCTAAAGAAACAACATCTTTCCTGTGTATGGATTGAATAATGATTAAGCACATCATCATGCTGTACACGGCACAGGCTCCATCCATTGCTCCCTGCTGTAAATGGACCTCTTGTTTAGTGTTCTTTACTACTAAACCGCAGTCTGTTAACTGTAATCTATCAATAATATGAACCATATTTCAATTAATCTATTGTCCCATTTTTGCCAAAAGCAAAGACTGTAATTCGGTTAGTTTTATGTTTTCTTGTTGTTTTAATTTAATTGCATGGAAGATATGATACACTTTTTCGTGAAAGCATCTCATTTCACCATCGGATGGCATTATTATCGGCATTTGCTTAATCATATTCGTATTGATTGCTTCCGTTATCGATGATGTACTACCTATCGCTTTATAGTCGACATTCCTCAAATACAGATACAAGAACTCGCACATATGCGGATTGTCTTTGAACACGAAATGCGCAATAGCTTCATTACTCAATGTAGTCTCTGTTGTTATGCACACCCTTCCAACCGTCATTTTAAAACTCAACAACACCGAATGTTGTGGCACGACTGGTATCTTGAATGTGTCAACAGCCTCTTTTATCAACCTTTCACGCGTATTAAAAATATACATACCGTTATTCATGTCTGCGATTGATACCCATGGGACGCTGTTTACCTTTTCTATTTCTCCGCAAAACCATTTTTCTTCAGCTCTTGGTGGCGTTCTGCCGATGGTAATGTCAAATATCTCTCCAAGTTTACCGAGGTGCCAGCCTTGGGGGAGGTTTTGTTTGTCGATGTTGTCGACGAAGGTGTGGCGGTAGAGGACTTGGGCGGTGGCTTCGAGTTTTTCAATCATCTGCTCGTTGAGGCGTATGCGGCGCGTCAGCGTCTCGTATTCCGACACGATTTCCCGCTGCCGCTCAATGCTCGGAACAGGAAGTTGCACGTCGCACAGTTCTTCCCAATCAAACACCTCGCGGGCGCTGCCGTGGGAATGGAAACGGGCATATCGGTCGAACTCGGGACGACGGAACCACATCATCAAGTACTCCGGCAACATCTTCTCGCAATCCACCACCTCAAACACTGTGTAGGCTTGCGATATAATAGCCTCATCACAATTCTCAAGCAGGGCAATGGTAATCTTCTCTCCATTACGCGACGTGACAGGTACATAAGCGAACTGCCTTCTGCGAACAATCTTATATCCCGCCATATCCGTTCCAATGGTATTGGCAATTGACGGGATAAACCGCTTTTCAATGCTCAATCCCAGCAATTGCGTCACCCTCAACTTCCGGTTGCGGACATTCACCTCGCGGATGTAATCGCCTAATCTATGTGTTTCGTTTTTCAATTTTATTGCTTTTATTCTTTCCATTTCTTTCCAATCCTTTCAAAACTGGAAAGAATTGGTATATATTTCATCTTGATTCCATATTCTTTATTTCGGCCTCGATTTCTTCAGTTGTCGGCAAGGCAGATTTGTAGTCGGAGGTCAACTGGTCGTAAATCTTCATTGACGATACTCCTATCGGCGAATTGACGCTCTGCAAGGTGTATTCGGCCACCACATCGTTTTTATCTTTGCAAATCAACAGACCGATGGTGGGATTGTCACCTTCGGTGCGCATCACCGCATTAACTGCATTGACATAAAAGTTAAGTTGTCCAACGTGTTCGGGCTTGAAGGCAGTTGCCTTGAGCTCTACCACAACATAACAATGCAGTCGGACATGATAAAACAACTGGTCAATATAAAATGTTTCGTCCGCGACTTTCAACTGGATTTGATGGCCATAATAGGTAAATCCTTTGCCGAGTTCCAGAAGATATTGCGAGATGTGTTTATCTAAATGTGCTTCCAGTTCCCGCTCCTGCATTTCCTGACGGACACCCATAATATCAATTATATATGGGTCTTTGGTAATCTGTTGTGCGAGGTCGCTCTGAGGCTTTGGAAGAGTGAGTGAAAAATTGCTGACAGCCTTGCCTTCTCGTTCAAAGAGGTTGCTGTCTATTTGCCAATCAAGAACAGAACGGCTCCAGTTGTTTTCCACCGTCTTATGTATATAGAACAGTGCCTTGTCCATATCCTTACAGCGTTGCATAATGAGAATATGATGCCCCCAAGGAACAGAGAAAAAGGTTTCTGCCAATTGCGGCACAACTTGTGTCCGAATTTCATTTTCCGATTGCGGAACAAGTTGTTTCGTTTTTACGGCGTCTATTTTGCCAACAACTTGTTGGCGATTCGCATTTTCCAATTGCGGCACAGCTTGTGCCGTAATTGTATAGTGTTCGTAATAAAAAAGATACCAATTTCGTATTCTTTCCAAATTACGGAGTGAGAATCCTTTCATTTCTGGGAATTCGGTCATTAAATCAGCACTGAGTTGTTTGAGGAAACCATCGCCCCATTGAGCATTTTGTTGTTTCTCTACAATCTCACCACCCAACTGCCAATAGAGCTGCAACAACTCGGTGTTCACCTTGACTGCCGCCTTTATCTGGCTCTGACGGATTCGTTGCTTCAGTTCGCCAATCCAATCCTTATATTCTGATGTGATAATTGACATCGTCTTTGAATATTATTATAAAGAATAACCTAGCTTATCAAACAATTCTTTCAGTTCTTTTGTGCTTTCTTCCTCTTGCTTCAGCAGGTCGCGGAGGTCGGTTTGCAGTTCCCTCATCTTGCTGTCGAAGTCTATCTGCTCGTCGCGGTTGCGGAATTCAATGTACTTGCTGGGGACAAGGCTGTAGCCTTTCTGCTCTATTTCTTTCTTTGTGGCAGAGTAGCAGTATTCGGGTTCGTTGTGGTAGGTCTGCTCGTAGCCTGCTCGTTGCCAGTTATGATAGGTGTCGGCAATGTCACGTATCTGCTCCGGCGAGAACTGTATGTATTTCTTCTCGAAGGGATCGCCTATCTGCCGCAGGTCGATGAAGAGCACTTCACCCTCGCGGTCGCGGTAATGCACCTCTTCGCCGTTCTTGGTCTCCACACGGGCTTTCTTGTTGTTGTTCAATATCCACAGCGTTACGCTGATGTCGGTGGAGTAGAACATGTTGCGGGGCAGGATGATGATGGCCTCCACTTTGTCGTTCTCGATGAGCTTGCGGCGTATGGCCAACTCGGTACCGTCGGCACTCAGCGCACCGTTGGCGAGCAGGAATCCCGCCACGCCACGGGTGGAGAGTTTTGACAGGATGTTCAATATCCAGCCGTAGTTGGCATTGGAAGTGGGTGGCACATCGTAGCCGCTCCAGCGTGGGTCGGAGGTAAGTTGGTTGGCCTCGCGCCAGTCTTTCTGGTTGAAGGGCGGATTGGCCATGATGTAGTCGGCCTTGAGATCGGGGTGGTGGTCGTTGTGGAAGGTGTCGCCCTGACGGATGTCGGCCGAGATGCCCCGGATGGCGAGGTTCATACGCGCCAGCTTGAAGGTGGTGTTGGTGTTCTCCTGTCCATAGACGCTCACGTTCTTCATATTGCCGTGATGGGCCTTGACGAACTTCATCGACTGCACGAACATGCCGCCTGACCCACAGCAGGGGTCGTAGATCTTGCCGTCGTAGGGCTCAATAAGTTCGGCGATAAGGTTGACAATCGACTTGGGCGTATAGTATTCGCCCTTGCCCTTGCCCTCGGCGATGGCGAACTTGCCAAGGAAATACTCATACACACGGCCGATGAGGTCGTTCTCGGCATCGGCGACGGTGTCGAGCTTGTTGATTTCGTCGAGCAGCGAGGCGAACTTGGTCTTGTCCAAGCCTAGGTTGGAATAGTAGTTGTAGGGCAATGCACCCTCCAGCTGCTTGTTTTTCTTCTCGATATCGACAAGCGCATCATCGATAATCTGGAAGATATTAGGCTGCTTGGCGTTCTCCATAATATACGACCAACGGCACTTGGGCGGAAGATAGAAGACATTCTCGGCCGTATAGAACTCCACCTGGTCGACATACTCTTTCAAACCCTGCGCTATGAGTTCCTGCTGCCGCTGTTCGAAACGGTCGCCGGCATACTTGAGAAAGATAAGGCTCAGCACCACGTGCTTGTATTCTGCCGGTTCGACGGCACCACGCAGTTTGTTGGCCGACTCCCACAAGGCAGCCTCCATACTCTTTGACGGTTTCTGTTTTGACTGATTGGCTATTCTTGGCATATCTTATTGTTCTATCAATCGTACCTTAAGGCGAAAAGCCTTTGGGTCAATAGTCATTTGGTAAATATTGATTTCGGGATTGCACTTGCGGGCAACCTTGATTATCTTTTCCTTATCTTTCTCCTTCATATTCACACCCAAATAGACGGATTCAAAACATTCGCCGCCGATATCAAGAAAGGCACGAACTTCTTTATCAGGAATTGGACCATCGTTGTCATTCTGATTGGGTAAAAGCCGCATGTGGGTCAGCGATGGGTCGTAAGCCACTAAGCGAATTTCTTGCTCATGTCGCCAATCTTTGGCTTTGGTCGCAAAAAGGCAGCGAATGAAATCGTTGGAGTCTTTCATTGAGCTTGGCACATTAACCACATCCCTGTATTGCACCTCTAGTTCAGGGCAACCAAGAAATAGACCCGTCATGCGGTTTAGATACTTCCTCGTTTTTCCCATATCCAAACCGATGCAGATACCTGAATGTTGCTTGGCGTAATAGCTCCACATTAGGATGGAATCGTGAACTTTCGAAAGACTGCAAATGTAGGTCTTCTCCCTACGCATTAACCCTTTCTGGTATTCCAACTTTGAAAAGACATCACCAGACAATCCTTGTCTAATATTGGCTGGAGTCGCAGATAAATCACGCAATGCAGGATGGCAGTCAAACGGGTCGTTCAACTGCGTAGCGTTGGTGAACATCAGAGTGCCATAATGTAGCATCATCAGCCCCCCATCGGCATCAAGGTATTTGTATAACCTATCAGGGTTCATGTCTTATTTTCAAACTGCAAAGTTACAATTGTCACAAACTGTAGTAGTAGGTTTTGATGAGTTCCGTCATCATTGAGCGACGTGCCTCGAGGAAGGCTTGATAACAAGTGTGGTCCATAGTTAGAATGTCTATGGGAATACAGTTGTCCTTAAGGTTCTGGAAGAACTCGGCCTCGTTCTTGATGGACTTGAAGGTGGTGTCTTGTGCACCCTTTATCGCGTCGAGAGCTTCATTCAAGTAGACTTTTGGCGCCTTCTTGCCAATCTTTATGTTTATTGGAGTATCGAGATAGGCATAGTTGGCTACTTGATTGTATTCATGTTTG